>SDBT01004792.1_pt1 | contig 22875 bp, 18 predicted proteins | sample 2277101 | NCBI WGS metagenome assembly SDBT01 (sample SAMN10404973, study PRJNA504765) | marine sediment metagenome | isolation source: marine sediment core GS10_PC15, 103 cmbsf | place: Arctic Ocean: Southern Knipovich Ridge | collected 2010 | reverse complement strand
CAAAGTGGAAAATGGCGCCACACTGAAGCGCCTCCACTTCCAGGATGGGTATGCCAGTCTTGAGTCCGCCAACAAAGGGTTTAAGCCTATGGAGACATCCAGGCTTCAGATCGTGGCAAAGGTTATCTATATTGTTAAGAAATACTAAAGTCGTATGAAAGGATACATAGCATACTATCGAAAATCAACGGACACTGAGGACAAACAGGTGTTGTCTTTGGATGGACAGCAGGAGGCAGTCAGGGCATATGCAGAGAAAAACGACCTGACTATCGCAGGTGAAGTCAAGGAGAGCTTCTCGGCCAAGAAGCCTGGCAGACTGGAATTCAACAGGATGATAGGACAGGCGAAGAAAGGACAGATCCGTGGTATAATCGCCTATAAACTGGACAGATTGACCAGAAACTATGCTGACCTGGGCGCTCTGGCGGGGTTGATAGAGCAGGGCGTTGAGATCCATGATACGAGCTATGGAGTCTATAAGGATGACTCCAATAGCTTTATTATGATCGGTATAAACACAGCCATCGCCTCAGCCAAGATCAAGGGATTGTCAGAGGACACCAAACGAGGGCTGCGGCAGAAAAGGGAGTTAGGATGGTTCCCTGGGTATGCTCCCACTGGTTACGTCAATAATAAGACTAATAAAACTATTGAAGTTGACACGGGAAGAGCTCCTTTTGTCAGAAAGGCGTTCGAGTTGTATGACAGTGGACAGTATTCTCTCGAGGCGCTGACAAAGAAGCTCTATGACGACGGTTTCAGGAGCAGGGCCAACTCCGACCACATTTCCAAGACCACGTTGTCGCAGATTCTGAGGAATCCAATCTACTACGGCCATTTCAGAAGCAACGGAGAGTTATTCAAAGGCAGACATAAGCCACTGGTCTCAAAGGCGCTATGGGATAGAGTTCAGGATAGGTTAAACGGCAAGGCGCAGACAAAGGGAGAGAAGAAACACGTATTCACATACAGGGGATTTCTCTCCTGCAGCGAGTGCGGATGCTCTATTACCGCCGAAAAGCAAAAAGGGCACATCTATTACCGATGCACCAAATCGAGGGGTAAATGCGGCCAGCCCTATATACGCGAGGAGGAACTGCAAATACAATTGGCGGGGATATTTGACCCTCTCATCATAGATAAGCAGACGTCGGATTTCATCCACGCCAGGCTGAAGGAACTCTATCAGGAGGATAAGGCCTATCAGGGGAGTGTGACCAAGAGCTTGCGGATCAAACTCGCCAATCTTAAAGATGAAAAGAGAAGGCTCTACAGGAAGATGATAAATGATGATATAGACGATCGTGAGATGTATAACGAACTCAAGGAGGAAATAGACACCCAGATCGACCGTATCGAGCAAAAAATAGCTCAGTTAAGGCAGAGCACCCACGATTGGCTGGAGCAATCTTCGAACCTGCTGGAACTCAGTAGAATAGCCAAAAAACTGTTCTTGAGCGGAAATGTGGCAGGGAAACGAAAATTGCTGGATTCCGTATCTTCGAACCGCACCCTGAAGGGCCGGAAGGTGCATTATTCCTACAAAAAACCCTTTGACATACTGGCCAAAGGGCATGATCGTACTAACTGGCTCCCCATAGCGTACGATCTTCGAACTTTCTTCACTCAAAACGACTGGGAACTACCTGTACCCGGAAGCGCTCTTCCGGAACGCTAACCGTGGTGGCTCTACATACCAACCTACGGTTCCGGAACTGGAACCACCCCGGCTCTGCTTCCGGAACTGCAGTTCCGGACCTGGAGTTACCATGGTGATTATGCTGTTAATCCACAAGATACGCTCTTCGGAAGTTACGGAGGGAAGTTGCGGAAGTATCGGAAGATTGCTTCAACCAACAAGTAAATGCTCCAGAATGCCCTTCTCAAGCATACTCAGGCTGAATAAATAATCGTTGTGGTCGAAGGTCTCACGCAATGGCCTGGCCGTCTTCTTCCAGCCGTAGCCGTCCGTTATCCAGATGAATTTATACTTCCCTTTGAGAACGTCAAACAGACTCCTGTATTCCCCGGCTGTTGACTTGAGTTTTGATCCGCCACCGCCATAGAAATTTGTCTCAATAATAAACAGCGCTTTGCCGTTGTCTATTACGAAGTCATATCGCCTTGAGGATCTATCGACAGGTACATCATAACCCAGTTCTGCCTTGATTTTATCTGCGTTAGCTTCCTTCAGATAGCGGAAGCCTTTGTGTTCACACAGATCGCTGACGAAAACCTCAACGATGTTTTCCATAGCATGACCGCCGCGATTCTTCCGGCCATTGCTATCAAGCCCGGCTTCGACACCAATCATATAGTCCACAAGATTTTTGATCTTCCTATCGGTAATGAGTGTCTTCAAGCCTGTCTCTTTCACAAAGGTGAGACACCTCTCTATTTCATCGCCATTAAGATTCTTCTTAGTAAAATCGTAATCTTCATATACCAACTTCTTACTTTTATAATCAACCAGTATCTTGAATTTCTGAGTGTTGCTGCCGCTTCTGACAACCAGGGCAGGAATAGCCTGGACTACTCCAGGATTTTCTTTAAGCAGTGATCTGAACTCACCATCGAAATCATCTTTCCCGATAAGATAGTTCAGAACGTTCAGAGACATCTCTATCTTCTTCGTGTTTTCAAAGACTTTCTCCCAGTTCACGAAATAGGACCACAACGTGTTGCTTGGTTTCAGGGATGACATCAGATAATCAAAGACGCCGTCTTCAGTTTTGCATCTCAAGACCTCCTTGTAAAAACTGAGGTATTTCATTTGGTTTATGGGAAGGCTTGGTTCCCATATTTTTAGCTAGCTCCTCGAACCTTTTAATGGATAGATCCAAATATTGTTTCTCAGTATCAATGCCGACAAAGCGACGACCATATAAATGGGCGGCAAGTCCTGTTGTTGAACTGCCTGTAAACGGATCGAGTATCAAATCTCCCTTGTTGGTGCTGGCCAGGACAATTCTCTTCAACAGTTCTGCTGGCTTTTGTGTGGGATGCTTGCCGAATTTCTTCTCGATTTTCTGCGGGGTGATAATAGCCCAGACGCTACGCATCTGCTTTCCCTTTTCGTGCAGAAGCTCATAAGAATTGGGTGTTTTGCAGTCCACACACTTCAGAGTCTTTCTGTAGTTATTGTCCCAGTCTACCATCGCTTTGTAATTGAAAGTGTGTTTGGCTTTTTGATCCTTTCTGGCCCAAATCAAAGTTTCGTGGCTGGCAGTGAGAAATCTGCAACTCAAGTTAGGCGAAGCGTTAGGCTTGAACCAGGCGACGTCATTGAGAATACGGAATTTGGCTACTTGCAGGGCGAAGCCACACTGGTAAACAGAGTGATATGTTCCGCTAATCCAAATAGTTCCCTGTGGTTTCAAAACTCTCTTACATGCCCTTATCCAGTCCAGATGGAACTCAAAATTCTTCTTCAATCCATTGCCCAGATCCCAATCACCTTTTTTCACACTAACCATTTTCCCATTTTGACAAGTAAAGCTTCCGTTGGAGAGAAAATACGGTGGGTCGGCGAAGATCATATCAAAACTGTTCTCTGGAAATTGCTGAAGAAGCTTCAGAGAGTTGCCCAGATGCAGTATAAAATTATCTTTATTGTAATAGGGTTCTGCCATAAATCACTTAGCTTATTACCCTATCCTACCTCTTTTTCTATTCTTTATCAATTCTCGGTCGGTCTTTTGAAGTCAGGCTAAGGCGACCGGAAGAAGATCTTGGAAGGCATGGGAATCAAGGATGATATGCCTATGAATAGCTCAAGCGATATTTTTGCTGACGCCTTCTAAACGCTTCGGGACCACCTTCCAAAACCTCTAAAGCTCTTTTACGGATATTAGGGTCTTCGATTGCACCAGAAATGTAGGAGATTTCCTTGCCCGTTCTGTTAGCAATGATAATCTGCTCCGCGTCACTATTAACGACAACATTACCATTATTCGACACCAGAATTATCTGTCTATGCTTTTTTGCTTGCCTTATTGCTCTTACGAGTTCTTCCATAATGAACTCGTTATCGAGATGATCATCATGTGAATCGATAACTATGGGTTTATCTCCCTGAGCTAAGTAGATTTTGATAAGAACAGTAGCCTTCTGCCCAAGCGACAGCTTCTCAATATCAGTATTTTTATACTTCACAACTGGCATTACATTCATGTAATTGCCGTAAAGCAAGCCATAAAGACCACCCAAGGTTATAGGCGGACCCTTTATCTTTGATCCAAATTCAGTGTTGCATCGCTCAATCTCTTCAATAAGACTGTCGATTTTGCTTTCATCACCATTGGCTACTGCAGAGCAAAGCTCCATGAAGCAAGCGAAATCGGACGGAATCTCTTCGTCTCCTTCGATATTTATTTTTCTATTGTCCATTACGCCCTCTGCCCTCCTCAAAAAAGCATCCGCATAGAAGTGTATCTCTGCCGTGAAATTAAGATCTGCCAATACATCAAGTTTCTGTGCTGAAAAATCATCTATGATCTCTTCATACTTCTTCTTCTGGAGCAGCGTAGTTTCCAGCATTTGCTTCATCAAAGCTTTTCTTTCCTTATTTGCTTGTGCTAATTGTTTTTTCCTTTCATCAAATTTCTGGGAAGCAAGCTCTAATTTTTGTATCGCAGAATCTATCTCACGCTTACGATCAAGAAGTTTGGCATGTTCTTGTATACCTTGCTCGAATTGCTCTAATCCCTTCTGAGCTTGCTCGATCTTACCAATCGTCTCAAGAGTCTTTTCTCTAACACCCACAAGTACAATATCTAGATCCTCTCGCTGGGAATATTCAAGTTTCTTATAGCTCGCCTGAATCTGAAGTTTGACCAAAAGATCATTAATAGACTGTACAACATCGTTAAACTCTGGTAATCGCTCATCAGCAAAACCAATGGCCTTCTGAATCTCATCTCGGACATTTACCAGATCATCCTTACGAGAGTTCAGCATACTGATTCGCTTCTGTCGTTCTTGGGCAAGTCTTATCTTCTCTTCACTTTGAGTATTCTGTAAATCCTGAATTCGCTTTTCGATATCTTTCGCATCGGCACGATGTCTTTTATCTTCGCGCTCAATGTTTGCTGCTACGTCAGATCCGGTTTTCTTATCAAGTTCTTCTATGAACTCGTTCTTGGCTGAAATCTGTTCACCGATAGTCTGAAGTTGATCGATCAACTCATCATACTCAAAATTCTTAATCGAATCTTTTATCTGCGGACTCTTGAAAATTAAATTCCGGATATACTTGTCCAAATCAGACTCATCACCTATATACCTCTCAAGCTCGCCTTGTGCTATATACACTATTTCTCCGTCTGTTATGAATTCCTGGTCAGTTGGGTTCTTAGAAAATTTATCACCACCTTTCAGTGTAAGTTTGGTTGTAACATAGGGCTTGCATTCAGCGATTCTCCTTACAAAGGAGTTCTTGTCATCAGTGTTACAACGGTCTGTATAGCAATTCGCAATAAGATCAACAAAAGCGGTCTTACCAGCTCCTCTGCTACCAACAACAGCCACTAGACCAGTATTGAATGCTAGATTTGTTTCCCCAATTGAGAGTTCCTCGTTGATGTCGCTGCCGCTTATATCAACTCTACTAATAGCATGATTACTGATAATCGGTAGTGGATTCTTCTCCTGGATTGCAACCCTTTCTTCCGGTTCGTATAGTAATTGCTTAAGTCCTTCAAATGTGGGATCAGCTTTTATCCAGCAGTGTCGCAACCTGCAAGTATCGGGATCTTTGCTGCAATCGTGCCCCGCTTCACCTCTTAATGTGCAGGGCCACCCAATGTTCTCTATTTTGTGGGCATCCGAGCCATGTATACACGATTTCAAGCCCTTAAATTCTCTGATGAAGTGCTCAGCGCCTTCAGTGTATGGATCTTTCCCAAGACACCACTCTCTTGTCTTGGGGTTTGAAGAGAAAACCATATCTGACTTCTGCAGGAGGCCTTTTCTAGTATGATGATCCTGCCCATCCCACTCAATTAAGCAGGAAAGCTCTTCCGGTAGTACAACGATATACTTCCCCTTAAATCTTCCATCTCTGTTCAGGGTCTCGGTTATCTCCACATGATCTACAACTGCCTGCATCATGCCTACCTCTAACGGAGTTAAGCCTCTATCGCGAAATGGCTTGTGTTCTGCGAGTAGATTCTTCCCAAGTTCCTCAAGATTTGATATTTTCAATTTTCGTGTCTCATCTCGATTCTGAGGATTGCCTTCGTAGTAGAAACTAAGATCGTGAAGAAAGTGTTCCTCGATATCAGTTGTCGAGACTTCATCTGAAAAAATAACGTGGAAATTTAGTCTTCTCGGCGCACCGCCATCCTTTTTGCTGGATATTATACTTTTGAGCCGAAACTCGATATTTGGAAGGATGGTATGAATATTGCTCAAACGACCGGCTTCCTTAAGCTTTCTAACTTCCTTGTACCCCTCAATGGTAAAATAGTCGGTGATACCCACCACCGCTAAATCGAGAGATTCAAGCTTCTGCAGAAAGGGCTCCCAATCAGGCTCTGCATTTGAAAGTTTGGGATATTGATTACTGAGAATTGAGAGTGGGCTATGAATATGTAAATCCCATTTCCGCCATTCAGCTCCCTTAGGATACCCGGATTTTATGCTATTTTTGTCTTTTGTAGACATATTTGTGGTCTCCGGAATTGATAAAAAAACCAGAAAATGGGCGGGATCTGTTTATGGCGACCTCACTATTTCTCTAGCGAAGATGCCGCACCGCTATGTCAAGATTATATCGCTTTTCATCCGTGTTTGCAAGACATTTCTTGTCATTTGAGGCTGCCCAGGCGAGAGTTCCAGCCAGAATTAGTCTTTCCTATCCGCCAGGCAGCCCATAGCTGCTGAATGCACGATCATTTACGCAAGTTCCGCTGAAAGCCCATGCTGGTTCCACGCCAATATAATCCACCAAGCGCTCACCAGAACATATACCACAGAACTGCCTCCGCCTCTTTTGGCAAGAACGCCTCTTGCCAGCATATCATTGATTCAGTTTATTGTTGACTCATCCACTTGCCGCATATATAATCCTCTTGACGAAACTACTCTTTTCTTCTATAGATCTGTAGGCTGGCAAATATATCGTCCGCCATCTGGAAGCTAATGATTGGCAACTAAAGGGATGAAAGGGAACCCAAAAACACGGGGAACAGAAAGACAAGGAAAGATGGCAGAACTCCTAACTGGCAGCCCATCAGCGCTTTGCCCATGATTGCTTTCATGATTGACGGAATGCTGCATGACACACAGGAGCAATACAAGACTCTCCTGGAAGCCAGAAATAAGCAGCGTGTATTGGATGATGACACTGTTGATCGTGTTCACAGCGTTTTCACTACTCAACTGGAGTATGCTGCGCTTTATAATGAGCAGCTTTCCGGCTGGAAGAATGGGGGATTGAGTTCAGATCAGCGTTAAGAAGTGGAAAGGCTAACCAGACAGATGGAACAACTCCAACAGGTATGCCAGCAGATCCTTTCCCTGGCGGCGGAACTCAAAGAGGGCACTATTGACAGGATCATAGAGAAGAGCGATTTTCAGTTGGGAGTGGAAATCCTGACTGGAAATATAAAGCCGCCATGGAATGAGTAGCGGCGGCGAGTAGACACTTACACCCATCAAACTGAAGGAAGGAGCACGACAGATGACCAAAGCAGATTTGACTTCTGCAGTAGCGGAGACCGGAATGAGCAAGAAGGAAGCAGCGGCGGTAGTGGATGCTGTTATTGACGCCATCAAAGGAGCGCTGGCTAAAGGTGAGAAAGTCAGTCTCATAGGCTTCGGCAGCTTTTCTGTGAAGAAGCGGAAAGCCAGAACCGGGCGCAACCCACAGACGGGGAAGGCTATTAAGATCAAAGCCAAGAATGTGCCAGTGTTCTCAGCCGGTAAGGGGTTGAAAGACGCTGTGTCGTAGGATGCGGCATAGGCTCCATACAGGACGGTCTATAGGTAGTAACGGATACTGTTGGCGAATTCGATGTCATCATGATCCACTTATTTGAGGGCATCCAGATGATGCGAGACCATGAGATAAGAATATCTAGCCTCAAGCTGCTTATTCTGTTAGCGATCACTTGGCTTTTATGCGGGTGTCTAGACTTCAGCGGATGCTCGGACTATCATCGTGGCGCTAGAGCGAGCTTTGATAGGGCAATAAAACACTACAATGAAGGTGATTATGATGAAGCAGTTATATACTTCAGCAGTGCCATTAGACGGGAACACAAACCTGCAGAGTGCTATTACTATTTGGGAAACATTTATGCAAAAAAGAATCAACAGGATGAAGCGATAGTGGCCTATGGAAAGGCCATTGGACTAAAAGCCAGATATTCAGAGGCATACTACGGTTTAGCTCGTTCGTATTCATTGAAAGGCGCGGTATCGGAGGCTATACAGGCTCTTGAGAAGGCAATTGATCTGAAACGTAGATGGCGTGATAAAGCAAAAAATGACCAAGCCTTCTCAAACATCAGGGATGCCGCCGAATTTCGGCGCATACTACGCTAACCAGGTGCTTGAGATATCTCCCCAGCCGGTCCAGCTTCCATACTACCAGAGTGTCACCTTCCCGGAGCATTTCACATACCTGGTCATATTCCTGCTTACGCTCTGGTTATATATCCTATATTCCGCATCGCATGAACATTGGGTTTGTGCCGTTTTTGACCCCGAAAAATGGCCTTTTGGGTCACTTTTTGGTCAGCAAAACACCCCTCTTGACAGTTTTCTAAAACTGGCAAAAACGCGAAAACTAAGTATTCATGCGCTTCTATACGAATTCGTTAAATATTTAAAACTCGAAAAACAGGTGCGGAATGTAGGATATATACACCGCTGGTAAATCGTTTCAGGGAATCTTCAAGCATCCGCAGGGATATGGGATTTTCTTTGCGATACCTGCGGCGCTTCTGACAGGACGACTTCCTCTAGGCTTTTCTCTAAGAATTTTTGTGAGATTCTTCCTGATTATGTGTCTATATCATAGAGGCTATATTGCAGGGGAGGTATGCAATGGCAACCGATCAGGAATTAGTTGAGCAAGTTCGACGTGGGGAACGCGAAGCATACGCGGAACTCTTCCAAAAGCACTATGCTGGCATCTACGCTATCTGCCTCTCTATGGTCAAGAATCCACAAGATGCGGAAGAGCTTGCTCAGGATATGTTTGTTCACGCCTATCTCAAACTGGATCAGCTTCGTAATCCCGCCAGGTTTTTCCCGTGGCTTAAGAAAATGGCGCACAACCGGAGCAGGAACTACGCGCAACGCACAAAAGCCAGGATAATCCAAATTCCTTTCAGCGGGGCACAACAGAAATCTGCTGCTCCTGACGAAGAACTCCTTAGAAGGGAAGTGATGGAAGCAATTATGGAAGCCATTGAGGCTCTGCCTGCCAAAGACAGGGAAGTGATTCAGGCGCGCATTGATGGCCTAAATCATATGGAGATCAGTGAACGCTTTGGCATTTCTATTAAGGCTTCCATGACCCGGTTATACCGTGCTCGTAGAAAGCTTGCGGAGCATCTGAAGGGATTATACAGCATCTTTGGTCTGTCAAAGATAATTCGCCTCAAAGAGATCATATCAGGAGGTGTTATGGCCATGAAGCTGGGAACAGGCGTAAAGATGACCATCGGTGTTATCAGTGTCCTGGCGGTGGGATTCACAGGTTTTCAGATTGCGACGCGGCAGCCTGATCAGGAGATATCGCCGCCCACTCAAGCGATACAGGAAGCATCTGCAGAATCACCGAGAATACTTAAAACTAGTCGGCAAACACCGGCTAAAAGGAATAAACAGACAGATAGCGCAACTGCACTGTCCAATTCTTCAGAAGAAGATATGAAGATGGAGGAAGTAGAGAATTCTTCTGAAGTAGATGACATTCACGCGGACTCCGCAACTACAGAAGACATATCCCAGAAGAGTGTGGATGGAAAGCCCTGGGAATCAGATACAGGATACCAGCAACTGAAACAGGAATTCCAAACCAAGCTTAAGCTTCGGGATGAGGTTTCCTCTCGCCTGAAGGAGCTCGCAAAAGAGCGTAATCAACTACCGAAGCGCCGATCCTACAAGTCCAGATCAGATCCCGAATATCAGAAACGCCTATCGCTTGCTAAGGAGCGTGATTCTCTTTCATGGCAGCATATTGCGCTCTATGAGGAACTCAAAGAACTTTGGGCGGCAATGGAAGCTATCAAGCGAAGTTATAGGAAGGAAGATACACCATGATAAGACGAATCTTGCTGGCTCTGTTCATTTGCCTATACTGTGTCAGTAATGCTGGATCACAGCAGAGCGGCTTCGCCTCGATCTCCGGTAGAGTCATAAAACGGTCAGACCAAAACCCGCTAGCTGGGACAACTATTGGGGCAATCATTGGTGGTGTTGGCAAGCGGGTGATTCAGACAGTCACCTCCCTGGATGGAGTATACGATCTATACTTTGATGAATTTGATGTGCGCTATCCAATACAGCTCCTTGCCTTAAGCAATGGGATGATCTATCAACGGATCATTATATCTTTAAGTGGTGGTCAGCATCTGATTGGGATTGACTTTGAACTGGAAGTCGGTTCTCCTGTTGAGGGTCGCGTTATAGATGAAACGGGAAACCCGGTCCCAGGTGTTGAGATCCGGGTGCTTAGTGAGAGGACTTTGCCCGATCAACTTCTGAAAATTCATACGGATGCGAATGGCCGGTATAGGTGTCCAGTTGCTCTACCATATAATAGAATAACCTTCTTTGGCTTCTCGCATCCGTCATATCAGGCAAACTCCATCGAGTTTATCACTGAAGATAGCTCCGGTATCGTCCTTCCCGACGTTATACTTATTGAAGGGAAAGAGGTGTATGGCAAAGCTCTTGACCTCAAAGGAAATCCGCTCCACAAAGCCACGATATATTGGGATACAAAGCCTGCCTTCACGAACCCAGGAACGTCCAATAGCATCTTTGCCAAAACTTCCGTAGAAACCACTGACGATGGCAGCTACATCCTCAGAGACATTTCCGATTCCTCTGGTTGGGTGATTGCGCAAGCTGATGGATACGCGCCGCAGATAGCGCAATTTCAGTTTTCCTATGATAGCAATACCTTGTTAGGAATTGATCTACACTTGAGTCAAGGTAAGGTTATTTCTGGTCAGATTGTGGATGAACGAGGCCAACCCATAGATAGGGTAGCGGTTAGGGTTTTGAAATGGAGAGATTGGCGGGTCTATATGCAATCGGAACTAACAGATGCAAACGGACATTTCCGGATCGAGGATCTGCCTGAAGGCAAGATTGAGATAGGTGTCCGGCATCCTGAGTATGAGAATGAGTCTCAAGAAATACAGACAAGCAAGTCAGTGAGGATCTCGCTGTCTCGGAAAGACGATGGTTCCTCAGCCATCCTCTCAGGTCAGGTTATCTCCGCTTTCTCCGGTGATCCAGTATCATATTTTCGTGCCTATCTAAGATCATCAACAGGAAGGTATCCACATCGCGCGATACCAGTGCCCCATCTACGTCATTGGGGAAGCTCCGGGCATACATTCAGAATACCTAATGGCAGATTTGAATGTGCTGGTATACCTGTCGGCAGCGAGGTAGCTTTGACTGTTACCGCCCCTGGTTATGTGAGCAAGCTCGTTCAACCAATCAGGATCTCAGATTCGATGGAGCCGCTGGTTATTTCTCTTGAGCCTGCTCAGGAGATCATGGGTGTTATTCAGGACAGCTATACCCATACACCTATTGAAGGGGCACTCATCTATTCCTTTGATGAAGATTTTCCGTTGCATATAATGAGAGATGAGAACAAGGTATGCGCGATGCGGGATCGCAAACCACGTCTTTGGGATTTTAGGACACGCTCAATATATGGTAGAGAAGTCATTAGCTCACAGGCTGGAACAGGCAGCTTCCAGATTCGCGACCATGCACCTGGGACGAGTCACATATATATAGAAGCGCCGGGGTATGCTCCAACTATTCTGAAACCCGCTGATATTTCCCCAGGTGCTCCGCTAGCAGTCAGTCTCGTCAAAGGTGGTGCTATTCAAGGTCACGTCTTAACCGAGAGTGGCTCCAGTGGCGTAGATTTTACAGTTCGGTTACGCATACATCCCAATTCCATAGATAGCAAGCTGCGATCCAAGAATGCATTTAAATTGGAGTATAGCATAAGAAGCGATGAGCGAGGGCGCTTTTCCTTCGAGAATCTGAGAGCTGGCAAATACTTCCTCTCTCTATTATACTTCAGTGAGGACTATGGACAAAAGTATCATGGCGAGAAGTATGGCAAGCGTATTTCTCTGGAGGTCTCGGATGGTGCAGTAATGGAGTATGACCTGGAAGCAAAACCGAATCCATTTGGTCCTCGTTAACATATAGTTTCCTGGAAAGCATATAGCAGGGAGCAAAACCCACACTTTCTTGACTTCCGCAAACAGATGCCTATACCTGTTGAGCATAGGCCAAATGCGGCTCCCTGAATTCTGGGATAGGTGCAGATGGACTCAATGCTGTTACAAAATGCCTATTCAGTATTGCGCTCCTGGTGCGGCGAACTCAAATCATTTTTCCTACGGAAAATCTTGCCATATTGGGATTATATCATAGGAGGCCTCCTATGGATACAATTGTTCATACAAACGAACTGGATATGCTCATCATCCGCGCTCAAGCGGGTGACCTGGATGCGTTTGGGATGATCGTGCAGCGTTTTCAGGATATGGCTGTTGGCTATGCTTACGCTATTCTGGGTGATTTTCATCTTGCGCAAGACGCCGCTCAGGAAGCGTTCATCGAAGCATATCGGGATCTTGCCAGAGTCTATGGCGCTGCTGCGTTCCCAACCTGGCTTCGCAGGATAATCTTTAAGCATTGTGATCGAATCACACGCAGGGCACGTCCGCAGACGGTGCAATTGGGACAGGCTGCGCCAATACCATCGAAAGGGAGAACTCCTCTGGAGATGGCCGAGGATGGTGAGATGAGACAGATAGTTTTGTCAGCTATCCGGTCACTTCCAGAGGAGGAGCGCACAGTGACTACGCTCTTCTACATCAATGGATATTCATACGAGGAGATCGCCACGTTCCTGGAGACGTCCACCACGACGGTTGACAACCGTCTCAGGTCATCCCGAAAGCGGCTGAAGAAAAAGATGATCGGGATGGTCAGGGACGCTTTTCATACCGAACAACCCTCAAAGGATGAGAGCTTTACCAGTAAAGTGCAATTATTCAATGCAGCGGAGGCGAGAGACATGGACAGAGTTAAGGAAATACTCAATACTGATGCAGCGCGTGTAGCACTCTACGATTTCCTGAATGCCCGTGCTGAAGAAGCGGACATAACCGTTGAAGAACTGGTGGTTATTGTGATCCATCAATACAGGGATCAGGTTGAGCGTTATGAGGAAGTGACAGGTATCTTCAGAGAGAAAGCTAAATCTCAGGAGAAACAGGAAGCGTTGCGTGCAATTGAGGGTATCTATAATGAAGCTAAGTCCAACAAGGGTGCCATTCTTGAGATCGCTCGTATGGTGCCCAAAGCCGAACACAACATATCGGTGATCGCGCACATCGCTTATCTCGCGTCGAAGTGCGGATATAGCACACGGTCGCTGTTGAAAGTCGCTCAACTCGCTTCGTCATGCGAACACGATTGTGGAGAATTATCTGATATTGCGGATCTGATAGTAATGAAGCTGTCAGGGACGATGCAGGTGATTCGGCTTGCGGAATGGGCAGTCAAAGCTCAGACCGCGGAAGAGAAGGAACAGGTCAGGAATAGGATCGATGAGCTAAGAGCCACAGCGGATTACAGGAGCGCCGAGGAAGCACTGGAGGGACAGAACCGGCGAACGGAGTTCCCATAGCCTGGAGTAGGTATCCCCTTCGCTCATAGCCTTTCTGCTGCAAATGGGGTGCATAATGATCTGGACCATAGCAAAACGAGAGCTTTTCTCAAATATCATCAAATTCCGGTTCCTCATAAGCCTGATTTTATGTCTGGTCCTGATAGCCACCAGCACATTTGTGCTTACAATGGATTATACAATAAGGCTGAGGGATCATAATGACAAGCTTTATGCCGGCGCTGAATATCTGAAAACAGTGAAAGTGCACTCCCAGATAAAGGGTGGCGTGGATAGGCCACCCTCCCCGCTGGGATTCCTCTGCATCGGATCGGAGCGGGAATTTGGGGATACCATTCAGGGCGTATCATACAGGGGAGTTCCCAGAGAGGCCATCGGCCAGGGCAGTAGGAATCCACTGACAGGTGTATTCTCATCCCTTGACATAGCCGTAATTGTGCAGGTGATACTGGGTATACTCGCCTTTCTGTTGGCCTATGACGCCATATCCGGAGAGCGGGAGGCGGGCACACTTGCTGTAATGCTCTCTAATCCAGTTCCGCGGCACCACGTCCTGTTGGGAAAGCTTCTCGGCGGCATGATAAGCATCGTCGTCCCAATCATAGCAGGTATGTTAGCCGGGCTTATTGTGGCGTTGTCCTTTGATTCAGTTGCTCTGGACGCTTCCGTTTGGGCGCGAACAGGACTGGTCTTTCTGGGTTCCATGCTTTACCTCTCCGCCCTCTTTATGATAGGGCTTTTTGTCTCTACCAGGACCAGAATATCCGCTACATCGCTGGTCATAGTGCTGTTTATATGGGTTATTTCAGTTGTGCTGCTGCCTAATATGATCCCACATGTGGCAAGACATATTCGGAAGGTGGAAGATAAAGCGACAGTGGACGCTAAACGCGAAGCTCTGGACGCAGAATTCTGGAGGAAAGTGGGCAACTTCCGGGATGCCCAGAAAAAGGCGGGTAAATGGCAGTATCCATTTTTCTTCAGGTTTATGGACAAGCGCAGTCCATTCTCAGGTGATAGCCCTTATCCTGACGTTGTGCTCTATGCTCCCAAAGAGAATATGATCTGGTATATGGAAGGCCTCGAGTATTGCGTGCCTCTGCATATGGAATATGCCGGGAAGATCTGGGAATTGTATCGCTCCTATGAAGCGAAATTACAGAGGCAGGTTACGCTGTCGGATAATATGTCCAGAATATCGCCGTCATGGGCATATTACAATGCAATGTCCATCCTTGCCGGGACAGATTCCAACTCGTATAAGCGCTTCATGGAGCAAGCGCGGCAATACAGAAATCAGTTGATCGATTACACCGCGACCCAGCGAGGATTTTCCACAATGTCATTTTTCACAACAATGAAAATGGACGAGACACTTACCTACCAGCAGCTTATGCAGATCGAATCCGAACAGGGAAGCGGAGCTATAAACAGAATCAAAGCATCATACCGGGATAAAGCGCCAACATTGAGGGATATACCTGTGTTCCACTACAAATGGGAATCACTAGCAGAAAGTGTCAGACGGGCAGCACCCGATCTGCTCATAATCTTTCTTCTGAATATCGTATTCTTCCTTGCCCTATACGCGTCTTTTATGAGGCAGGAGGTGAAGTAGTATGCTCTTTCATATAATCAGGAAGGAAGTCCTCCAGGGAATGCTCAGTCTACGGTTTCCGCTTATGCTGATCCTCGTCACAGTGGCAATGGTTTCCGCTGCGCTCCTGTTTCTGGAGGGCTATGAGCAGCAAGTGGCGGATCATCATGCGAAAGTCGAAGACAATTGGCATCGGCTTACTCAACGTATAAGCCCGAATCCATTCACTTTGGCCTTTGTCTTCAGCAGAAATCATCAATGGGTATACAGAGCGCCTACACAGTTGGCCTTCATGGCAGAGGGACGTGAGAAATATCTGCCCAATGCGTTTCAGGTAAACGCCTTCGATATAGCTGGACCGACGAAGAAACTGCGGGGCAACTACTTCCTGAGATGGTCTGAGGATCTGGACTGGGCATTTATCGTATCCATGGTGATGAGCTTCGTCGCCGTCGTGCTGATATTCGACAGCATATCGGGAGAGCGTGAGAGCGGTACACTCAGATTATTGATGTCAAATTCTGTGCCGCGAAGCACAATAATCATGGGAAAATACATCAGCGTCATGATTATTCTGATAGCATCACTTCTGGTTGGGATGCTGTTCGCTCTTATCATAATAACCACATCGGGCAAGGTCCATTTGACCAGTCTGGATTGGATCAGAATAGCTGTAGCTTTCGCTCTGTCCGTGCTGTATCTCTCCATTTTTGTAATGTTTGGGCTTTTCGTCTCAAGTTCGTTGAGATCATCTGCCGCGGCTTTGGTGATCATTCTACTGGTATGGGCATTGATGGTTATGGTTATCCCGGGGATAGGCGGTACCATCACCAGTTTATCAATGCTCCGCGATAGGGATACCGGCCCAAACCCCTATGTTATGTTAAATCAGGCCCGGAATGAATATATAGAGCGTCATCCAGAGAGTGCCAGGTGGATGGGTGGAACCTGGGATCCCAGGGATAGCCTGGGCAAGCATATATACTCCTGGAACGCGTATATGAGAGTTATCAACACAATTCATGATAAAATGGTAAAACAGGTGCGATTTGGGCAGAACATAACTCGCATATCCCCAACAATGATTTACCGAAGCGCGGTAGAGGCTGTTGCCGGGTCCGGGATTAGCCATTACGAAAACTTTATGGGTCAGGTGCGCAGATACCGACTGGCTTTGCAGGATTGTCTCATCAGTCATCATCCCGCGGACATACATAAGCAGTATCCTGGCGGAGAAGCCTCGAGGCTTTTCTCTAATCTGGATTTTACAGAAGCTGACGTACCAAAATTTCAGGATGAACCCATACTCCCTGAGGAGTCCATAAGGAATTCGCTCTGGGATATGGCGATCCTGCTAATCTATAACATCATCCTGTTTATGGTCGCATATATATCCTTTCTCAAGAGGGATGTCAGATGATGGCTCTGCCAAAGCCCAGCAGTTCGCAATAACGTCAAGCACCAACGGTGAAGAGGTTGTGACTCCAGTAATGAGAGAGTCCATGGTAAGGACACGGCTGTTTCTGGTAATATCTTTGATGATACATGTGCTGGCAGCTATACTGGCAAAGTATACTGTTCTGTCACCTGTTACGAGGGTTGACGACTACTCCCATGAGTTGGCTGTGGATATTATAGAGGTAAGACCTCTTAGAAAGATCATGGTGCTTCCCAGGGCTACGGTTAGCCCAACGAAATCAGGCGATCTTTCGCTGCCTGCGATGAACCACGTGAGAGCGATTCCGAGCAGGAAGATAGAAGCCACTATGCCAGAAGAGATTGTGTTCCTGCCGGTCCTCGTGCCGGCTCCGTTGTTTGATCGGCTGCCTCTTTACGAACCCCGAAGAACCTGGCGGGAGTTTGTGAGAGCGCGCGGAGCGGGTGGATGGTCATATTCATCGTCCTCTCAGGATCTCAGGAAGCTCAAAGAGGACAGCGAGATCGCGTTCTATAAGGCAGTGCTCAAGCAGAAAGTCCAGGACTTTTTCGAAGCACTAATGTGTGGGGATTTCGAGAGTGCATCGGCGATTGCTGGTGGGCGCTATCAGGATGTCAAATGGGAAGAAACTCGCTACGCTGACCTGGCTGAGATCATCTCCATCGGTGAGCCATATATGCGATCGAAGCAGTTAGTGTCCGGCATTGATATCATTTCTGGAGGTAAGTCGCATAAGTCGCACCTGCGACATCATATGGGATATGGCAGACCTGTATTTGTGCCCTATGAAATAAGGTTAGCGTCAGGTCAGGCGATCAGAGGAGAGATAATCATACGGAGGGAAAGCACGACAGGAAAGTGGTTCTTCGATGGTGGAGTGTGAAGCCAGAACAAATCTCTTAGACAAAATCTCTGGCGAATTATTTGGGTCATACATCAGCTTTAATGACCATGAGGTATTTGGCCACCTTAACAGCAGAAGATGCTCTGCGAGTCCAACAACAGGTTAGGTTTGGAAGACCGGAGAGAGAGCATTTATGGTTACTTCTCTGCTTACACTTGAAAGGGAGATGCAGTAGAATGAGACGGAAACTTATGATGATAATCACCAATTGGATTATCTGCTTGTGTGTTATTAGTTGTGCATCTGTCCAGCATAAGGAAGAACTGCTTGCCCAGAAGATATACAACACCGGTTCAGCGCTAGTACCATATGCTGCGGATATGGAAGTAAAGAAAGCCAACACATCCCAAGCGATCCCTCACTTCAGGGATGTCATCAAGAGATTTCCCCATACAGACTATGCAGATTTGTCATATGTGCAATTGGGGTTATGCTACGAATACTTGGAACAGTGGGAGGAAGCAGAAAAGGCATATGAAGCACTGATACAGAAATATACAGACGAGGAAGGCAAACCTATGTCGCCATATTCGGAGAATGTTAGGCAGGCGCTTCAATTCGCTAAGGATAGAATGCATAAGCTCCGGATGTACCACCTGCCTCTAATAGCACAAGCATATTAGAAATGCCGTAGCGATGAGTCGGAGCGGCTGAGTCAGATGGTAAGCTCAACTCCTCCCGAAATTCAGACGCCAAAATAACAGTGGCGAAAACATCAAAGGTCCAAACCATGAACATATGCCTATCAGAAAACTCGGTGCTCTTTGGAGCAAAAAGATCAGTGAAGGCAAAGAATACTTCACTGGCGTAATCAACGACTTAAGAGGTGAGATACAGATTGTCATTTTCAGGAATGATGGCAAAAAGAATGAGAATCAGCTGGAGAAGTCAACGGCACTGTCTTAATTCATTGTCCGGTGTTAGGGGTGCAGTCCAGGAGTTATCATAGCCTGGTGCAGAGATTCTCTTCGCTCATGGCCTTCCTACTTCAGGTGGTTAGAGGAGAGATAATCATACGGAGGGAAAACACGGCAGGGAAGTGGTTCTTCGATGGTGGAGTGTAAAACCAGGCCAAAAAATTCTCTTGAGCAAAACCTTTGATGATTTATGCGGGTCATAGGGAGTGGAAAAGAGAAGAGGTATATCATGGCAAATCCAGACATAAGCCGTCGATCGGATGATGAGATTCTTATACGCCATTGCCTGACAGGCGATGAAAGTGCCTTTGGATTTCTGATCCACAAGTATAAGGAACTGGTCTATGCCTATGCCTGTCAGAAAGTCCTGAACTACTCCGATGCCGAGGACATAGCTCAGGAAGTGTTTATCCGGGTATACCGAAATCTCGGAAAGCTCAGATACCCGCATAACTTCCGCAGCTGGCTCTATACCATTGCGTCCAATGAGTGCAAGCGGCATCTGGCCAGGAAATCCCGGCGACAGGAGCGGGAGATCAGTCTGGATAATGCACCAGAAGAGGCATTAGGCTCTGAGGCAGATTTCCACCAAACACCTGAGGATTGGCAGATTGACCTGGAGGAAGCCATGAAGAATCTGCCAGAGGGAAATCGTATAGCTGTGTTTATGTTTTATATGAGTGACTGCTCGCTCAAAGAGATCAGTGAATATCTTGGTGTGTCCATCAATACGGTCAAAAGCAAGCTATTCAGGGCGCGCCAGCAGCTTGGTAATATGCTGGGGCACTATAAGCGCGCTCTATCAGAAAACAGACTCAAAGGAGGGTTCGTCATGCAGACCATGGAACAGATCCGCAATCTCCCACGCCCGATCATACGTTCACCATGGCGGGAACAGATGGTGCGACAGATTCCCCTTACAATTGCATCCACCCTGTGTATGTTGCTGGGTGTATTGGGTATGCTGTCATACTCTCAGGAGCAATTCCAGATCATACCAGAATATACATCACCGACTGCCATTAATACTGTGAATTACAGAACTGAACCTGTTAAGTTGCTGCAACCCACATACACAGGCGATCTTGTGGTGTTACCGGTGGAGTACATGGTAGCGGACGCTTCATCACAGTCGCCTCCCGGTTTAGCAGGGAGCATGTCTCATAACCTCTATTCAGCGCAAACAGCAGCGGGAATTCGCAATCAGGAGACATCCATATCTGGAAAAGTGACCTCAAAGGTTGACGGTAAACCGATTGCAGGAGCGAAGGCCTGGTTAGACAGACTCGGCAGAGGTACAGAGACAGACACAGATAGCGATGGGAAATACTCAATCATCGTGGAGCGCTCCGGGGAAAACCGGCTTTGGGTTGCAGCGGATGGCTTCGCTACCAGCCTGACAGTAATCACTATTCCGCATGGCATGCAACTGAAGGACGTCAATATTGAGCTCATCGCTGGTGCAGATGCATCCGGTAGAGTTGTGGATGAAGAGGGTAATCCCATTGAGGGAGTGGAAGTATGGACAGCAGTGACAAACGCTTCTATGGAGCCCGTGGAAACGGATGATCAGGGACGATATACCTTCAAGGGGCTGGAACCGTTCAGAAAATATACCATGCAGGCTGGATTTAAAAGGCAGGCAGATCACCCAATTTACAGGAATGGTTGGGTGGAGATCTCTGTGGATAAACCAGGCGAGATTAAGGCTCCGGATATCGTACTTCGTGCCCGTAAAGGTATAACCATCTCAGGTAGAGTGGTAAATGAATCGGGAGAACCTATAGCAGGCGCTGAAGTTATCGCAGGCAAAGCGCCCTACATGAGCAATAGCGTCCAGGCACAGACTGACGACGCGGGCAGATACGCAGTCAGGAACGTGTCCGAAGGCGATAGCTTTGTGATAGTCAAAGCTGAAGGCTATGCACCGGATCTGCTAAAGGTACAGGTTATGCCTGACGAGGATATGCAGCGGGACTTCACCATGAAACCCGGCAAAAGCATCGCAGGCAAAATATCCGACGAAGACGGCAATCCCATTAAGGATGTCCATATAGCCGTTGGGACATGGTACGGTAATAGGGCTATTTACAATACTACCACATGGGCTCAGACAGATGCTGACGGCAGCTTCAGAGTTGACAACCTCCTGGAGATCAAAGGAATGGAACTCAGAGCATCTGTGATGAAGGATGGATACAGCCGCATTGATGACGTGGCAATAACGCCAGGTAAAACTGACCTGGAGTTTGTGATGAAGACTTCGGGGAAGATCGCAGGGAGAGTTGTGGACACTCAAACCTCGGAGCCTATAACCAGTTTCATCGTGAAACTCAACATTCCGCAATTCAAGCCTGGTGAGAACGTTCCCAGGCACGGCATAGCATCCACCTGGACGCGCCGGGGCCATCGTTTTGTGTCTCCCAAAGGCGAGTTTCTGGCTTTTGATTTTATCCAGGGAAGCATATACAAACTCACTGTGATAGCTGAGGGATATACACCTGCTACGATAGAGCGTGTTACCAGTTCAGCGAAGCCTAAAGCCAATGATCTGATGATCAGGCTGGAGAAAGAAAGAATCATCAAAGGCACTGTTACCGACACTGTAACAGGCAATCCGGTGGGTAATGCGACAATATGGCACTTCAACAGCGTCTATCCCATGATAGTCTCACCGTGGTCAAACGTTACCAAAGGCGGAACAAAGTCGGTGCGAAACGGAGTTGATGGCCTGTTCTCAATAGCAGGAAGCTCAGAGGGGAATTTCCTTTACGTCAACCACCCCCAATATGCTCCTGCCATAGTCGGGCCATTTGATATAGAGGATACTGAGGAATTGCCTTCAGTTATGGTTAAGCTCAGCCAGGGAGGAAGAATCACAGGTTACGTCAAAAGCGGCACAGAACCTGTCTCTAGAGAGAGGATGGAACTCTCGCTGATAGGTGGCGTCACAAATCTGGAAGTTAGCGAGCCAATTAGGGCATTGCGTGATGGATCAGCATTCGCATTTACAGAAAAGACTCAGACCGCCAGTGATGGCTACTTTGAGTTTGTGCACGTCATGCCTGGCAAATATCGCCTCACACAGATGATGGAGGGAGAGGGATTTGCCAGTGGTGTAAGGATGACAGAGATACAGGTATCTGAAGGAGAGACAATTTCCCTGAATTTTGGTGGCAGCGGAGGAGCTATACTGCGCGGCAGGATCACCGATGGTGAAGGCGCGCCAATAAAGAACGCTGCAGTTTACCTGCGTGTCGATGGTGATCCCCTGGGTTCAGGCGGGGTTGATCATACAGATTCTGACGGTAGATACGAGATCAGAGACCTGCCGCCCGGCATACATGGGTTGAGAGCCATGAAGCATGAACCCCTGGCATATAGGGCTGGAGGGCCCATCCCATCGCCCATGCGTTTCAGTGGCTCAATCGAGGTTACTGAAGAAAGCAAAGAGATAGAGTATGACATCAAACTGACTTCGCGATCGGTTGTATCCCCAGAAAGTACCACGTCACGTTCTCCCGCTGACGCTGATTCATCAGGCAAAATGTTGACATTACCTAAAGTGTTGACATTACCTGAAGATACTACAGAGCGATTTCCCACAAACGGTGACTTTGAGGAGGGATTGGCTGGTTGGACAAAGTGGCAAGGCAAGGACAAGGGCAGCATTCAAACCTGTGAGATAGTCCACGACGAAGAAAGGAACTCAAACGTCGTGGAGTTCAGGCGGACAAACGGTGGAAGAGAAGGCTCAAGCGTTGGTATAGCCCAGGATGTGTATATAGACCTATCAGAATATGATGAGCTTTATCTCCAGATCGATATGAAGCCCATATATCATAGCCTCTCTGGCGGCGGATGGGCAGGTGGAGGCGAGTATCCTGTGATTATAGATCTGGAGTATATCGATGAGAAGCGAACCGGACACAGATGGCGACATGGCGTGTATTATAGAGATGAAAGCCGCTACTCTTGACGTGAACCCAAAAAACTGGACAGATCCGTTAGCAAGTATTATAATATGGAAAAAGTCCAGAATTGGAGGGTATCATGTCAGGTAAACGACGAAGTTTTGAACCGGAATTTAAGCTACAA
>SDBT01004790.1_pt1 | contig 22879 bp, 23 predicted proteins | sample 2277101 | NCBI WGS metagenome assembly SDBT01 (sample SAMN10404973, study PRJNA504765) | marine sediment metagenome | isolation source: marine sediment core GS10_PC15, 103 cmbsf | place: Arctic Ocean: Southern Knipovich Ridge | collected 2010 | reverse complement strand
CTGCCCATCAGGCAGGTACGCAACATGAGCCTTGCCAATAAACGGCATCATATGATGTTCGCATATACTGTAAAACGGTATATCTTTCAGCAGCACAACCTCGTCATAATCTTCACGAAATACAGTTTTCAGATGTTCTTTAGGGTCGCTTTGCGCACCTGCCAGAAGTTCTGCGTACATTTTTGCCACTCGTTTAGGCGTACCGAGCAGCCCTTCTCTGGAAGTGTCTTCACCAACCGCAGCCAAAATCTCGCCAACTGCCTTTTCGATCTTTGCCGAATCAATTTTTTTCTGTCCACTCATATTATTTGACCTTTTTTGTCAGCTTACTGTTCTAATTTCTTATTTTCTCCCGCAAACATATTCGGTCATCAATCGCACACCAAATCCTGTGGCACCAACTGCCCCGTTCTTGGCCTTATTGCCCTCGAAGACATCCACGCTTGCCATATCGATATGTGCCCATTTGGTTTTGTCAGCAAACTCTCTCAAAAATGCCGCCGCCGTACATGCACCGCCCCAGTCGCTGCCAATATTCTTCAGGTCCGCTATCTTACTCTTCATCTCGTCGCGATACTCATCGCCGCTCGGCATATGCCATACACATTCGCCGCTTGCCTTCGATGCCTTTTGGAGCGCCTTTACCAAACCATCGTCATTACCCATAAGCCCGGCCTTATAACTTCCCAGCGCAACCTTGCACGAACCGGTAAGCGTCGCGATATCGACAATCTCATCACATTTGCACTCAACCGCGTACGCAATCGCGTCGCAAAGGATCATCCTGCCCTCGGCATCGGTATTCTGCACTTCGACGGTTTTGCCGCTATAGGTAGTAACAATATCGCCAGGCCGATAGCTCGTCGGGCCGGGCAGATTCTCTGCCGAGGGGATTATCCCGTAAACTGTTACCTTTGGTTTAATTTCCGCAATCGCCTTCATCGCTCCCATTACCGCCGCACCGCCGGACATATCAAGCTTCATATCCTCCATACCCTTGGACGCCTTAATACTTATTCCGCCCGAATCAAATGTGATCGCTTTACCCACCAAACCGATAACCGGCCTTTTGGACGCGCCCTTAGGTGCGTATTTTAATACTATCAACCGCGGCTTATTTGCCGAACCAGACCCGACCGCTAATATCCCGCCCATCTTCTTTGCCTTCAATTGTTTCTCATCGAAAATACTGCAGCTAAGTCCCGGCGTCTGGCCAGCCATCTTTTTTGCCGCCGCCGCAAGTGTTGGCGGATTGATAACATTGCCGGGCCGATTCGCCAGCGTCCGTGTAAAACACTGCGCCTTGCCGACAATAACCCCTGCCTTAACAGCCTTTGCCATCCCTTTATCGCCGGGATCAGCGATAGTAACTGTCAGCGATTCTGCCCTGCCATCCTCGGTTTTGGTTATAAATTCGTCATAGCGATAGCTTCCGTAATACACTCCTTCGGCAACCGCTTTGCCGATATTTGCGGCCCCGCCTTTTATCCCCGCATGTATCGCGAGAACTGCCTTCTTTGCTTTGAGTTCAACCGCTTTACTTGCCGCCATAACTGCCGCGTTGCGAGCGGTTTGGACCGTCGCTTTTTTCTTTTCGCCCAGCCCGACAACCAGCACCCTCACCGCCGCATCGTCACCATACAGCAGCGCGCAGGTATCCACCTTGGCCTTAAAGTCGCCCAACTCGCCAACCTTTGATATCGCGCCGTTCAGCTTCTTATCAAGTTCGGTTGCATCACGGCCCAGCTTTTTTGCATCCGAAAAAACACCAACAGCCAAAAGATCCGTCTTAACCTTAGCCAAATCTACTTTGCCAACTTTTACCGTTACTGAAATAATTTCTTTAGCCATTTTACTTTCCCTTCTCTTTCTATTTAACTAAACATTTATGTTCCGGGTATCCGCTTCTAATTTTTTTTACAAAATAGTTCCGCCAAAGTTTACGCCCAAGGTGGCGGCTCCATATTCTGTATTCTGTCTCCACCTAAGGTGCAACTCGTGCCCCAGGTAGCTGTATTCTGCATTCTTTTTTAATCTTTTTTCCGGCTTCTGAATTTCAAATAGCTTTCAATAAATTCTTCAATATCGCCATCGAGAACCGCCTCGACATTTCCCTTCTGAAAATCTGTCCGATGGTCCTTGATCATCTGGTACGGCTGAAGAACATAGCTGCGGATCTGGTTACCCCAGGCGATCTCCCCTTTATTGCTATATAGGCTCGCGATTTCCGCATCTCGTTTTTGTTTTTCGAGCATATAAAGCCTTGCCCGCAGCATCTTCATTGCCTCGGCCTTATTCTTGTGTTGGCTGCGATCATTCTGGCACTGCACAACGATCCCCGTCGGCAGATGTGTTATTCGTACCGCCGAGCTTGTCTTGTTCACATGCTGGCCGCCGGCCCCGCTTGCCCGATAGAAATCTATCCGCATCTCTTCATCTTTTATTTCTATTTCGCCGTCATCGACCTGTTCCGGCAGGACATCAACCGCCGCAAAGCTCGTATGCCTCCTGCTCTGCGAATCGAACGGGCTGATCCTCACCAGCCGATGCACCCCCGTCTCGCACGAGAGTTTACCAAACGCAAATGTCCCGCTGACTTTCAACGTTATCGATCTTATCCCCACCTCTTCACCCGGCGTAAGGTCATATTCTTTATAGTCAAATTTATTTCGCTCGAAATATCTCGTGTACATTCGCAGCAGCATATTCGCCCAATCGCAGCTTTCGGTCCCGCCGGCGCCGGCATGGATACTGAAAAAGCAGCTCTTCATATCGTCCGGGCCGCTAAGCATTCCCGCTATTTCTATCTTGTCGCACTGTTTCACCAGCTCGCCAAAGTCATCCTCAACCGACTCCAGCGTTTCGCTGTCATCTTCGGCCTCTGCCAGTTCAAAAAGTTCTGCAAGGTCATCGCATGCAGCCGATGCCTGTTTTACCGGTTCGATTATGGATTTAACCGCACTAAGCTGCGCCACAACCCCCTTGGCAATCTCCTGATTATCCCAGAACCCCTCCGCGGACATCTTCTTTTCCAGCTGGCTGTGGGTCTTTATCTTTTCCGGTAAGTCAAAGCCACTCCCGGATATGTTCTACCCGGGCCGCCAACTGACCGATCTTATGTTTAAGTTCAGACTTTTCCAAGTCATTCTCCTTTGTTTTGTTCTTTTTCGAGAAGAGACCTCTGCAGCCGCTCATATACCGAAACAGGTATAAGTCCGGAAACATCCCCGCCAAGCAGAGCAACCTCCCGCACCATCGTCGAATTCACAAATCCATACTTTTCGCTCGTCATCACAAACACCGTCTCAATCCCTGCAACTGAACGATTAGTCATCGCAAGCTGAAACTCATACTGCACATCCGTCAGGTTTCGCAATCCTCTGAGCATAACATCCGCATGCACCCGGGCCGCGAACTCCACCGTCAGACACTTATAGCTTTGCACCGTTATTCTCGGATTACCCGCAACGAGACCACGTATCATCTCGACCCGTTCATCGAGCGAAAACAGCTCCTTCTTAACAGGGCTCTGCCCAACAGCAATTATCAACTCATCGAACAGTTTGATCCCTCGCTCTATCACATCGAGATGTCCGTTTGTGATAGGGTCAAACGAGCCTGGAAATATCGCCCTGACAGTTTTATGGTCCATCGCTATCGCCCTTTCTGTTTTTTACTTTTCGCCGACCGCTGCCGCAAGCATATCCCGAATATCATCCGCCGACTGTTCCAGATCGAGTGCGTCAACAAATTGTTTCGCTAAATTATGCCTATGTTCTGCGATCGCCCGAACGCTGTCAAACCGAAAACTTTCTTTTAACCGAGCGTCCCAATACCCGTAATCCAGCCTTCTCTTCCACCCAGCCGCCACATCGCCAATCCCGCCGCCGCTGGAGACATTCCTGTAAAAGCTATTAGCTATCCCCGCCACACCGACATCGTCCAGACCCATAGCGTCGGATAGTATCATCGCCTCTGTCATATTGCTATGGCAATCCATGGCCTGGGCGATTATCCGGTTTATCTTATCGATTTTACCTGAATCTACCCTGCCTGCCAGCTGTTCAGCGATTATCCGGGCCGATTCAGAGCTGCTCATTTCTTCACCGCCGCCTGCCATACTCACTTCCGCCAGGTAGCCAGCTGCGGTCAGGCAGACCATATCTATCGCCAGATTGGCCCCAACGATCTCACTAAGACGGCAAATCCCCTCGATATTGCGAACTATCCGCTCAGCCCGTCCCCACAGCCAGCCGGTCTTACCGGGCCCCTGAGCCTCGAAAATCCCTCTGGCCGCCTTCCTGATTGTATCAATCTCTGCCATCTCCAGCCCTACCCTGAAATTTCGGACCTATCTGATATTACCAAACGCCAGCTAAAAACACCAATGTTCTTATACCCTCAAACCCGCATTTCGTCAAGAACTCTTACTTCTTATCGCCCGATAATATAGACAATGCTTTTATTAACAGAAAACTGTATTTTTTTGGCACCGTCAGACAGATTTATTTTGTATCCTTTACACAGGAAACCCGAAAAAATTGCGGTACTGACAAAAATATTAAAAAACTTTTCAATTTATATTGCGAAAAAGACCGATGTCTAATATATCAATATCAGCGGACTCGTTTGTCTCAACAGTTGTTGGGAAGGGGTTTGTCCGTGGAAAGGTAATAATGCAAAAACAGACCAGGACTGTGAAAATACTCGTTTCGCTGGTGGCTGCGATGTCGATGGGTGCTTTGACACTTATGGCTCTGGACAACCACAGGCTCATCAGCGGCCCTTTCAGTCTGGCAAGCTACAAGAGCCTTGATCCCGTCGAGAACCTGACATCCTCATTCTTGACCCCTAATACCCACAATTGGAGGCAAATTCAGGTCCATTACGGACCCGCACAAGCCGCGAACCTGGAGCAGTTAGCCGCCGCCAGCGGGCTGAGCAGTTCTAAGGACCTCAATTTCCACTTCACGGTACTTGGCGGTATTGATTGTCCTGATGGTGATATACGAGCCACCCAAAGATGGCTAAAGCAAAGACCCGCCCTGCAAAGCAAAGAATTCTTTGGAACTCCCCAAACGATCAGGATATGCGTCATTGCCGATGGGATCCGCTCGATACCTACCGATTGTCAGGTAAAAAGAACCGCGGCAATTATCGAATCCCTGGCAAGAAAGTTCAGCATAGCCACTGATAACATCAACTACCCAAAAAACTGGCAGCTATAGATCTCCCCCGTCTTTCCCGAATCACACTGTCATTCCAGACTCGATCCGGAATCCAGAAATAAATAAATCACACGGCCCCGCCGTGATTCAAATTCATTTAGCCCCGTCCTCTGGGCGGGGTTGCTTATCTTTTTCTTAACTTCGATATTCATTATTGGATGTTCATTTTATTCTGTCTCCTGTGTTCTGTATTTTATAAACAGCCCGGCCATAGGCCGGATTCCACAGTTTTGCACTTTTCGCTTTACACTTTACACTTCCTGTTCTCATCACATCTGGCATAACATCAACACCAACCGTGGCCCATGCCCTGTAGGGGCGCCCCTTGTGGTCGCCCAAAATTGTCATTCCCGCGAACTCGTGCCTTAGCTCGTGCCTTAGGTAGTAGGCTCCGAACCCAGAATAAATTAGCCACGACCCCGCCAAAAGAACCAACAGCTAACTCTCCCCCTGTCATCCTGAGCGAAGCCGAACGGGTCTATTAAAATGTCACTCTGTACAAAGTCCCGCACCAAAGAGAAATTTTGCTGTGGGGCCAAAACCCAAATGCAAACTTTTGTATAATATTTACCCCGCCAATTTGTCGGTAGATTTTACCCCCTCATTCACCAACAATCTTCTGCTTTTCTATTTCCTTTCGCTCATTTAATTCCTCCAATGCCGCGTGAGCAACTTTCTTAACCTTATCAGGGGTACTTCGATCATTTAAAACGGCATTTATAGTGTTTTCTGCATATCTCATCATCTCTTGACCCTCAAGCTGAGAAAGAAACATTAAACCCGAGCACTGTTCCATATTATTTTCTGAGTGTAACGCAAGGTATGAGAATGATTCTGTCAGAATATCGTTTTCTGCTTGGAATAAACTATGCCTAATCCTCCGTCCCATAGCACTATCATACTTAATCCAAAACCTCATTCGTCCTAAAGTTTTTGCTAGGTGCCTTAATTGTCTGCCGCCTTGACGACTGGGAGTAATGCTAAGATAACTTCTATTTTGCCACCAAGGCTTTACATATTTAATAAGAGCGGGTACAACAACCCAACATCCAACAGCAAGGCTGCTAATTATCGTCCAGATCAAACTCAAAAAGGCGATTTTTTCATTTGACATGTATCGCTTTACCTTTCTTCAGAGTCAGTTACCTTCCCTGCTCAATGTCATTTCCTCTACCAGCTTAACAAGTTCAAAAGGTGGACACCCCATTTTCTGTTTCACTGTAAGCAGCGGGCCCACTTCGAATTCACTAAGTGTTTCCGGATTTTTGACGTTTGTCAACACTATCACTGGTGTATTCTGACAATATCCTTCTTTTCTAATGTTTTTTAGCAAGAACACTCCGGTTCTAAGTCCCTGGTTGGTTTCTTCGTTCTCGTAAATTTTTCCCGGCGGCATCATGATATCCAAGATGATTACAGCGATTTGTGTTCCTCTTTTTTGCATAAATTCCAGAGCACAGTCCGGTTCAAAACACTGCTTGACCTCAAAACCTTTTTGTTCAAGCGCCCTAATATAAAACTTCATCGGCATCTTGTCGTCATCTATAAGCAGTACAACTTTCTTTTCCATAATTTATTCTCCCAAATCTCATGCCCCCGGCTTCTTTGTAAGCGAGAAGGGCAACATTATTTCAAATTCCGTCGGCAGGTATAGATTACTTACTCTTATTTTCCCGCTATGTCTTTTGATTATCTGGCGTATAATCCATAATCCTGATCCAAGACCGGCAACATCCCTCAAGTAAGCATCTTTACCTCTAGCGCCTTCTTCGAAAATTGACTCTTTCATGTCTATTTCTATGCCAGTTCCCCTGTCTCTCACATAAATATAGAAATAGCTTCCTTTTTCTGTCCCCTCAATTTCGACCTCGAAATTTTCTGGATCGTCATAAGCATATTTGATTGAATTTGAAAGCAAATTAAAAATAATCTGCTGAAATTGATTACGATCAAGCCAAAGTTCAGGAAAATTTTCAAAACCTATATACGTAATATTTCTTGGGGAGAAATCGCGCTCTCTAAGAAGTAACCTTACCTGCCGGATTGCAGGGGCAATTACATTCGTCAAAAGAAAAACTTTTTCAGGGCGGATTTCCAGTTCTCCTTTATGTGCATAACGATAAACATCAGCATTGTCAACCAACCGTCCCATTAACTCACTCCACGACCAGATATCACCTATGTAATCGTAATCAAAGAACTTTTCAGCCCCCGGTGTTCGTTTCATGAGTTCAAGTGCCCCACGTATAGCAACAATTGGTAACTTAAGCTCGTGAGTCATGCGGCCAAGTGCCTGTAGCATCCTATCCTCAGAAATATTGGCTTTTTGTTTAGCCCTAATCAGATGCTGAAACTGATTGGCTTGAGTTTTTGTCAGTAAAATTTCAGTTTTACACTTTGGGCATTTAATTGTTTGGTCAGACACAATTCAACCTTTGAGATTACCAGCTTTCTCCAACTGCAACATTTCTTCTAATTCTTTTTGTACAGCATCAATCAATTTTTTTACTTCTTTAGAAGGTGGCCTTACAATATCATGCCTTTTCTCTTCTATAGACTTTAGGGCTCTTTCAATAGCCGTCTTTCCCTGAACTTGTGATAAATTACGAAGTGCAAGTTTGATATGCTCTTCATCTCCTAAACGTAAAGCAAAGTGTGAATATGTCTCTTTCCATACTTTCCACTCAATGCCCAAAATATCATGCCTGATTTCATCTCTAAGTGGACCAGTCTCCTCTGAGTTATCCATCCAGTTTCCAATTTGTCCAAGCTTTTTAACTAACAATTCTATGTCTTTTCCAATATCTGATTTTCTAAATTGCAACCATTTGGGACGAGCCGAAACATATTTAAACCGTTCTCTCAGGTATAGGGTGCCGCTCACAAGCGTCATAGTACCAGTCACAATAGTCCAAGAAATAATAAAAAATGACATCAGTTTACCCCTTAAAAAAATGATATATCAAGAATTAAGCATTTCTTTTAATAACGTTGTTAGTATTTTAGGTGAACAATCGGGCTTAAAGGCAATTCTCAGCAAATCAATCCCCTCTCCCTTGAATTCTGCTAAGGTTTTCGGATTTCTGACATTAGTCAGGACTATAATCGGAATGTTTGAATAATCTTTATAGTTGTTACGAATATCTCTCCATACAAATACTCCTGTCCTTAAGCCCTGATTGGTTTCTTCGCCTTTATACTTCTCACCGGGCGGTAACATGATGTCCAGAATTATGCCGTCTATATGCGGGTGTTCCTCATCAAGATATTTAAAAGCATCATCAGGTCTTGTGAAGTACTTTACCTCAAAGTTGTTCTTTTCAATGCTGCGAATGTAATACTGCATAGGCAGCTTATCATCATCAATCATAAAGATTTGTTTTTTTCCCATATCGATTTCCTTAAATCAAAAGTTTTATTCACTTTGGTGGCCTTGAAGTAAGCCAGTAAGGCAATTTGATCTCGATTTCCGTCGGGAGATGCGATTTTGATACACGGATTTCCCCCTCGTGTTTTTCAATTATCTGTTTGACAACCCACAATCCTAATCCCTGGCCGGTAACATTCATATCTACTGCCTTGCTACCCCTGAATTCTTCTTCAAAAACTTCCTCCATTTCTGTTGTTTCTTCTATGCCAGTTCCCCAGTCTCTTATATAAATATAGAAATAGCTTCCTTTTTCTGTTCCCTCAATTTCGACCTCGAAATTTTCTGGATCGTCATAAGCATATTTGATTGAATTTGAAAGCAAATTAAAAATAATTTGCTGAAATCGATTACGATCCAGCCAAAGTACGGGAAAATTTTCAAAACCTATATACGTAATATTTCTTGGTGAGAAATCGCGCGCTTTAAGAAGTAACCTTACCTGCCGGATTGCAGGGGCAATTACATTCGTCAAAAGAAAAACTTTTTCAGGACGGATTTCCAGTTCTCCTTTATCTGCATAACGATAAACATCTGCATTATCAACAACACGAGTCATAAGTTCTGTCCATGACTCGATATCACCAGGATAATCCTGGTTAAAGAAATCCTTACTGCCCGGCGTATCTATTATGAATTCTATAGCCCCTTTGATAGCAACAATGGGAACCCGAAGTTCATGGGTCATGCGCCCAAGAGCTTTGTCTCGACGTTCCTTTGCCTTTTGTGCTTGAAAAATCACCGATGCCGTATCTTCAATGGGCGGTACGACTTTCTCAAGTGTTTTTCTGCGTCCGTTTATCAGTTGTACGTTTGTTAGTTTAATTTCATTGTAAATTGTGACCAGCTTGTCCGGATTTGAATGTCCAATCTTTTTCCCAATTGCTCTAACTTCATCGTCAGAAAAAGCGTGCTTATCTACCTTATGTTGACCTGCCCATAAAGCGGCGATAGTCATTTGATTGCCCCCTTTATCATTTATATTTAGAGCAACCGGAATTATTAGTTCTACAAGACCCCCATGGCATTTATAACAGGTAATTTTGCCTTGCGACAGTGTTTCAATTTTTTCCGGATAAGTCTCTGTCCATTCGTTATCGGTTTCGCCAGCACTGCTCCAGCTATCTTCTACCGTAAATCTTTTCATCGCCCGAAAATCACACTTTTTGCATTGCTTCAGACCTTCTTTTGTACTCCATATTTCCTTGCAATATTTTATAGCCATATCCTGTGAGCCATCTCTTTCTTTATTATGATTGTGTTGCCTTATGGGGAATATTCTACCGTTATTTTGTATTATCCCGGCAACAGAACCCTTGTTTTCGTGGAAATAACCGATTACTATCAGATCCAGAAGCGTCGGGACAATAAAATCTTCGAGAAGTGGAACACTATCAAACGGACCATACGGCCCAATCGTAATATCAGTGGGTTCCCAATAATTTTTTATTTTCTGCACTTATCTGACTCCTCAACTTAAGCATGCAATAGTCTCCAGATTTCAAAGTAAAACTATTATTAAATCCCCATATCCATTCCTTTGCTATCACAAATAACCACTTACCAATCACCATTTAACCAATAAAGAATCTGGCCCTATTACCTGATTATTGTCTTTGGGCTACGGATACCCTACGGTGGGAATTTGTGCTTCGGAATTCGAGCCTCCGTTATTTGGAATCATCTAATGTAGAAATTCGAGTTTTCTCCTTTCTGCACTCCGTTTAACTCCAGCTTGGTTGCCTTTACAAGAGGTACTATAGCGGCAAAGTTAGGTTCGTCAAGAGTTTTTTTGGGAAAATACTCAAAAAACCGCAAAAAACTTTTATTTCCTGCGGTTCCGCCGCCAGGTGTCCCTTAGGGAGAGGCCATTTTTAGACAAAATCAGCCATCCACCACAGTTTACGCCCAAGGTGGCGGCTCCATTTTTCCTGTCAATTTATGCCCAAGGTATCATTCTTTTCTTTAATTTCCTTATTTCGGCTGGCCCGGCAGGTATCCGGGCCGGTAAGAAAAAATCAAGGCCGGTGGAAGTTCACTTACAAAAGGCTGATTTTAACCTGACCGCAAGGGATTCGCAGAATCCCCCAGCCGAAATATATCCTGTGATCTTGTCTAAAAGTCCTTCTCTCTGTGTCCTCTGCGGCCTCTGTGGCAAAGTAGTTAAGAATCAGTGTCATCCGCGTAATTTTATGCCTTAGGTACAGCGTTTAATTATTTATTCTGACTCCTGCCGTGTCCCGCACTCAACACGGTTGGTGCGGGGTCTCCTGAATTCTGTATTCTTTTTCATTTTTCACTTTACATCTAACATATTTTATGGTATAATACACATCTAACAAATACCGCTCTTTTACATAAAAATAATGTTCCATCTAAGGAATCTTTGAAATCCGTGTAATTTTATGCCTCAGGTACCGTGGCTAACCTTTTTTTGCAAAACAAACCCATTTTAAGGAATGCCAAAAGGGGTATAACTGCTGTTAAAACAAGGGATTACGAAAAGAATTGGCTCTGCGAATGTGGAAAAAACAAACCCAATTCAAACCCAATTTTGCTGGATTGGTTTTGGTATTTGATGATTAGTGTCCATTAGTGTTCATTAGTGGTTAAAAAATCGTGAAAAAATGGGAAAAAGTCCTAAAAACGATGATTTCTGATCATTCCAACCCAAAAAACCTCACACTCGTTTCTGTTACCGCACCGGCGAACTCCTCAAAATCCATTCCCTTAACCTCCGCCAGCCTCCTCGCGATATGCACCATCATCGCCGGCTCGCAGGGCCGAGTATTCCGCACCGGCTCCGGCGACATATACGGACAATCCGTCTCTATCATCATCTTTTCGAGTGGAACCATCCCCGCCGCTTGGCGCGTCTGCACACTCTTCTTGAAAGTAACAATCCCCGTAAACGAAATGTAATACCCCCTGTCGAGCAATAGCTCCGTCTGCTCGGCTGTGCCGCTATAGCAGTGTATTACCACATCTTTGAGCCTGCCTGCGAACTCATCAAGTATCGCCATCGTCTCATCGAACGCCTCTCGGCAGTGAACGACAACAGGCTTGCCTACCCTTTCGGCGATACCGAGCTGGTCACGAAATATCTTCCGCTGGATCTGGCGCGGAGAATGGTCGTAGTGGTAGTCAAGCCCCGCCTCACCAATTGCAACTATCTTCCCATTTTCCACCGCCAGCTTTTCCATAGTCGCAAGGTCATCATCGCTGACATCTTTAGCGTTATGAGGATGGAATCCAATCGAGGCCCATACATTTTCATGCGACTTGGCAACGGCAAGGGCATTATGCATATCCGCCGGCTCTGTGGCTACCGTTATAAATCCATCGACCCCAGCTTCAACGCTTCGTCGGATAACACCATCAACATCGTCGGCTAATGGGGCAAATGTCAAATGGCAATGTGTATCTATCAGTTTCATCAAATCCGCCCACTTCGCTACAGAACCGCCGCTATCGCCTCACAAATCCGATCCATGTTATCGGCGGTCATACCCGCCACATTTATCCTGCCGGAACCGACTATATAGATGGAATATTTCTCTCGCAATTTCTGCACCTGCTCCTTCGTCAGTCCGGAAAAAGAGAACATACCATTCTGTTTGGTTATAAAGGAGAAATCCCCCTTGGCGCCCCTTTCCTTCAGTGTCTTTACAAAAAGCTCTCGCATCTGATGAATTCGCTCTCGCATCGCCTTTACTTCATCTTCCCACAGGCCGCGAAGCTGCGGGGCGTTCATAATCGTCGTAACGATCGCGCTACCGTGAGCAGGCGGATTGGAATAGCACCTGCGGATAACAAGTTTAATATGGCTGAACATCCTGGCCGCCGCATCTGCCGAATCGCAAAGGAAAGTAACCCCGCCCACCCGTTCGTTGTACAAGCCAAAATTTTTCGAGAACGAACTGGCGATAACCACCTCATCGCATATTTCGCAGATAGTCCGCAGCCCCGCCGCATCCTCTTCGATACCTTTTGCCAGACCCTGGTAAGCAAAATCAACAATAGGTAAAAGTCCAACTTCTTTAACCAGTTCACCAATCTTTTTCCACTGCTCAACGTCCGGGTCAACACCGGTCGGATTATGGCAACAGCCGTGCAGCAGAACTATATCGCCCTTTGATGCATTGTTGAGCGATTTCATCATCCCGTCAAAATCAAGAGCCTTTGATTCGGAATTATAGTACCTGTACTTTTCGATTTCCAGCCCGGCATTGCCGAATATACCTGTATGATTTGCCCATGTCGGATCACTGACCCACAGTTTTGCCTCGGGTCGAATCTTTTTTAAAACTTCCCCTGCTATCCTCAACGCACCCGTCCCGCCCGGACTCTGCGCAGTTACCGCCCGCCCTTGCTCGATGATACTGCTGCCGGGGCCGAACAGAAGTTCCTGAACGACCTTGCCGTATTCATTACCACCCGGTATCGGAAGATAGGTCTTGCTGGCCAGTTTTCCCTGAAGGATTTTTTCTGCCTTTTTATCCGCCTCAAATATCGGTGTAACGCCAGCCGAGTTCTTATATATCCCAACGCCAAGGTTGACCTTATTCGGATTAGCATCGTTTTTGAACGCCTCGGTTAAACCAAGGATAGCATCCGCAGGCAGCATTTCAACATTCTCAAACATCTTACTCTTTCCAAATTCAAAAATTAAATTTATATCTCTAAACGCCCCCCTCAGTACCCCGGCGGAATAAACGCGTTCCTATAGTGTCTTATCCGCGGGCGCCCCTTTTCGCCTAGTACTACCGCGACAACATCAAAACGGATATGCTTATCTCTTATGTTATAGGTTTTAATGAAATACTTTGCCAGCGAGCCTAACTTTTTGCGTTTGGCTGGTCCGACCGAATCCTGGGCGTTCGCGAAGTCTTCATCGCGCCTTGTCTTGACCTCCACAAAAACAACCGTCCCTGCTGCATCTGCCATTACAATATCAACCTCGCCGACCTTGCACCTGTAATTGCGAGCGATAGTCTTGAGCCCTATCCCATTGAGGAACCGTTCACTGCGCCTCTCGCCCCACCGCCCCAGCCGCCTGGGGTCGGCAAGCAGGTATTTTCGCCTGCCAAATAAGAACACCTTCGTCTATACCCTTCTCGTATGGCTGCTATGCCGTTGCGCCAAGCGAACAGCTTTGCCCTTACGGTCCCTGAGGTAGTACAGTTTCGCCCGCCGGGTCTTACCACTGCGGATCGGCTTAATATCAAGAACATTAGGCGAATGCAGCGGGAATATCCGCTCAACACCTTCGTCGCCGGAAAACCTGCGAACGGTAAAGGTCTCGTTTATGCCGCGTCCTCTGCGAGAGATTACAACACCGGTAAATATCTGCACACGGCTCTTGGCACCTTCGGTAATCTTACAATGCACATCGACCGTATCGCCTATCTCAAAATAGGGTGTCTTGTCTTTAAGGCTTTTGCTTTCCACTAAGTCCAGTAATTTCGTCTTCACTTTTTTTATCTCCTGTATTCTATTTTAATTTTTCTATCTTTTAAATATTCGTGTTTATTAGTGTTCATTCGTGGTTCGTTTTTTTAACTCACTGCCGACGAAGTCGGCCTCCACAGTTTTGCACTTTAATCTTTAAGCTTTAAACTTTTTTTCAAAAGGTCAGGCCGATTCCGCCTTGTCCTTTCGATTGATTTTTCCTTACGCCACTGTTTGATCTTACCATGGTCGCCGCTGAGAAGAATTTCCGGCACTTTCATTCCGTCGTACTCCTCCGGTCTGGTATAATGCGGATGTTCCAGCAGTCCATCGCTAAATGAATCGTTCTGGGCCGAGTCCTCATCGCCCAGTGCTCCTTCCTGCAATCTTACAACCGCATCAATTATCACCATCGCCGCCGGTTCTCCGCCACTAAGCACATAATCACCAATAGATACCTGCTGTGCTCCCAGGCCGATACGAATCCGCTCATCGAAACCTTCGTATCTTCCCGCTATAAGGATCAGCCTTTCTTCGGCACTAAAATCCTTAACCATCGGCTGATCGAGTCTGGCCCCCTGCGGGGTCAGCAGGATTGTCCTGCCGCGTTTTTCTGACTGTTTAAGGACATGCCCGTAACAATCGAAAACCGGACCCGGCATCATTACCATCCCGGCTCCGCCACCGTAAGGTTTGTCATCGACCTTATGATAGCTGTTGGCGGCAAAATCTCTGATATTCCAAAGAGCAACTTCAACTATTCCATTCTGCCTGGCCCTGTTAATTATCGAGTGGCCAAGCACCGACTCAAACATCTCAGGGAACAGTGTCAGTACATCTATACGCATTTTACATCATTCCCAAATATTATTTACCGCTTATCCGCGGATGGGCAACTTAAAACCTGTCACCGTTTTGCCCGCGGATTTTTCCACCCTATAAGGGTGCTATTCGCTCGGTTCAGCATCATCTGCTTTTTCGGCGTCTTCTGCAGGAGTCTCTTCGGCTGCGGGAGCGGTTTCTGCTTTTTTCGCTTCTTCTTCCTTTGCCTTAGCAGCTGTCTCTTCTGCCTTAGCCGCTTCTTCTTCCTTTGCCTTAGCAGCTGTCTCCACTGCCTTAGCCGCTCGCTTCTTCTTCCTTTGCCTTAGCAGCTGTCTCCACTGCCTTAGCGGCTTCTTCTTCCTTGGCCTTAGCGGCTGCCTCTTCTGCTACGGGAGCCTCTTCTGCCTTTTTCGCTTCTTCTTCCTTTGCCTTGGCAGCTGTCTCTTCTGCCTTAGCTGCTTCTTCTTCCTTCGCCTTGGCAGCTGTCTCTTCCGCTTTTTTCGCTTCCTCTACAGCCTTAGCCGCAACTTCGGCTTCCTTAGCTGTAATTTCTGCGGCCTTTTCAACGGCTGCCTTTTCAGCCTTATTGAACAGTTTGCCTTTAGCGCGAGCGATAGCTTTTGCCTTTTGGCGCCGTTGTTTTCTTTCTTCGCCGTGCTTATCCTCGATACCATGCTTGCGCAGAATATCTGAAACGCTTTCGCTGGGCACCGCACCCTTTTCCAGCCAAGCCTTTATCCGTTCGGTATTAAGAACAACCTGCTTTGCCTCATCCTTTTCGATGGGGTCATAGTGCCCAAGCTTTTCGATAATTCGTCCACATTGCGGGTTTCTCCCTTCAACAGCATTGATCCTGAAAAAGGGCCTGTGACGCCTGCCTATCCGCATCATCCTGATTTTTACTGCCATCTTTTCGACCTTTCGTACTAATACTATAATTAATTTTCGTAATCTGCCCAACGCAAATCACAAAACTCGTTTACTTTTATTTTCTAAAGCGTAACCATTGATAAAAATCGCAAACATTCCAGCATCCACCTTTGCATCTTCCGCGATTTTCAGCACCTGTTCATCGGTCAGCTTATCGGCTTTTTCCTTTTCCGTTTTTGTCATCACCGCAACCGCTCTTTGCAGCTGCTTTAGTTCACCCTGGCTTGGCGTTTGCAACATTGCAAGTTCGCTATCGCCATTTATATTCTTAAACTGGTCGCGAACCCGTCTGCCGTACTCATCACCGGCAAACGCCGCCATTCTTTCCAGATACTCCTCTATCGTTTTCATTAGCGTTTAATGATCTTTTGTTTTTCTGTCTCCCGTATTCTGAATTCTGTATTCTTACTTAACGCCTTCTAACTTTTCCTCTCCGCTTTATTACTTTTTTTCGTTTGGAGCGTTGTTTAACTTTTCTTCCGCCGCCGCTCATCGCACTAAGCATATCTGTTTTACCACTAAACATATTTTTTAAGCCGCCCATTCCGCCTGCACTGATATTCTTCATCATTTCTCTGCTGCGTTTGAAGGTCTTTATCAACCCTGCAACTTCCTGCCCATCTCTGCCGCAACCTCTTGCTATCCGCCTCCTGCGTGACGAATCGATAATATCCGGATCGCGTCTTTCGTCTGTCGTCATTGAATGAACGATGCCCTCCATCTTCACAATCTCGCCATCGTCAACATCCATATCACCAAGCTGCGAACCCATGCCCGGCATTAGTTTCATCATACTCGAAAGGCCGCCCATTTTTTTCATCGCCTGCATTTGTTTGAGAAAATCATCGAATCCGAAACTGCCCTTAGCCATCTTCTCCTGCAGCTTCTCGGCCTCTTCTTCATCGAAATGTTCCTGCGCCTTTTCAACTAATGTAACGACATCGCCCATCCCGAGTATCCTGCTGGCCATCCGGTCCGGGTGAAACTCTTCAAGGTTATCAAGCTTTTCACCGACCCCGATAAACTTAATCGGCTTGCCGGTTACCGCCTTTACGCTAAGCGCCGCACCACCGCGTGCATCGCCATCAAGTTTAGTCAGTATAACACCATCAAGTTCCAGCCGGTCGTTAAATTCTTTGGCCGAGTTAACCGCATCCTGTCCGGTCATCGCATCACAGACAAGGAAAATCTGATGAGGCGTAACAGCCTTTGCGATATCGGAAATCTCGATCATCATATCTTCATCGACATGCAGCCGGCCAGCCGTATCCAGAACGACCACATCACAGCCGATTTTCTTTGCATATTTTATACCGTTTTTGGCAACCCGCACAGCGTCTTTGCTCGATTCGCTGTAAACAGGGATATCAAGCTGCTCACCGAGCGTTTTTAGCTGCTCGATTGCCGCAGGCCGTTGCAGGTCATCGGCAACCATAACAGGCTTTTTACCGTTTGCCGCTATGTATTTGGCCAATTTGGCTGCGGTTGTGGTTTTACCACCACCCTGCAAACCGGCCAGCAAAATTACAGTCGGACCGGGCGAAACAAAATATATTTTACTGTCAACCGGGCCCATCAATTTGACAAGCTCGTCATTGACGATTTTCATCATCACCTGCGAGGGGTGCAGGCTCTTTATAACATCGCTGCCGATAGCTGCGGTGGTTACATCTTTACAGAACTGCTTTACTACGCTGTAGTTAACATCAGCTTCAAGCAATGCCTTACGGACTTGGCGCATAGCATCAGAGACATTCGCCTCTGTAATCCGTCCCCGCCCCGCAAGGGACCGAAAAACCGTATTAAACTTGTCCGTCAACGCATCAAACAATACATAACTCCCTTACACTCCAGCTGTTACTGCCTACACAGACAGCGCACACCCCAACCGAAGCCGAACCAAGAATATTACAGAAACTATGCAAAATTTACAAGAAAAAAATGAGGAAAAGGAAAAATAACCACAACTCACCTCGCAGCTCGCTCTGCAAAAGAGGCTTCTGTCTCCTTCGAAAAGATTGAACACTCAACGGATAGCTCAGTTTGTTGCAAATTGTAGTGAAAATAAACAACCCCATGCAATTTGTTTGCTCGCAAGGGGTTGTTGAATGGGCGATGGGGGATTCGAACCCACGACCCGCTGATTAAGAGTCAGCTGCTCTACCAACTGAGCTAATCGCCCTGACCTAAAAACCGCGTTTTTATATTGTGAATGCGGTTGCCTCTGTACTGGCCTCTATTGTCCTGTATTGAAAAGCACTGAAAAACGCCAAGCAGAACGCCAAGACAAATCAGCCTATTTTACTCTTTTTCTGCGTCGACAAATCAGGTAGCTTTCTGGCCGCTGCTGCCTCCGCTCCCTTAAGTGTATGCGTGTATACCTCCATTGTCAAGGCGATTGATTTATGTCTTAAAAAAGTTTGTGCATCTTTTGGCGAAACATTGCTATTTTTTAGCAGTGTCGCTGTCTGATGCCTCAATGAATGGAAATCAAAGACCCGCCCTGCCTCGTCGATGTAGTCTATCTTTGCATCGGCCAAGTCCGCCCTTAACATCTTTGCGGTTTTTTCAGGTACACTAAACGCTTTGGCCTCCAGTGTCTTGCTTGCCAGCATTGGCCGCAAAACTGCTGCCGTGTCGGGACGTATCGGCTGGACACACTCCCTGCGGTCTTTGCTGTATGCCGCCTCTACTGTGACGGTGCAACCATCAAGGTCAAACGCTCTAACGGTCAGGGTTCTTAGCTCGTTTGAACGCAGTCCGGTCTCAACCGCCAAGCGGTACAATAACGCCCTTTGTTGCCCTGTCATTCCAAATCGTGTCTCTGCGCCTGCTGTAGTCTCTAATAACTGCCTTAGTTCGCTTAATTCAATGGCTCGTCTTTTCCGTTTCGGGTTGGTTATGGTTTCAGTTTTCAGGTGTGTCAAAGGGGATTCGGCAGCACGCCTGTTGTTTACCATCCACTTGCAGTATCAGTGGTTCCTGGGAGTCATAGCTTTCCAGAAACGCCTTATACGCAGCGCGGCCAGCAGCAGAGATAGCCTTCTGGTCTCGGGAAGGCTTTATATGGAAATGGAGTTGATTGATTTGACTCAATATGAGCCTTAGGAACTCAAAAATGAGCTTGGCAAGGATTATCAAGATTGATTTCTCCCAAATATTCCTATAGAATTAATCCTTAATCGTATTCAGGGAGTTTACATAAGTTGTTGAAATTAAACAAGTTCGCATTTTTGAGGAAGACAGGTGACTTTTCGGGGAACTCTGACGCTTTTTTACAGCCCAATGTGAAGCCATCTATCACATACTAATACTTGAAACGTCACAACATTTCTGATAGAATGATTTATCTTATATGGATAACCTAACTTGCACAGGCATGTTTAGAGAGGTTCATCTGCACCTTGCAGCCTTGTCAACGATTCTTGGATCAGAGATGGCAGATATCTGTTTTTGAGAATAAGTATGACCGATGTCACACGCATTTTGAACACTATCGAACAAGGAGGCGCACGGACTGCAGACGAACTGGTACATTCAGCCTATAAGGAATTGCGTGTTCCAAAGAGTCTCAGGAAATCACAGCAGGGAAACTTGCTGGAGCCTGTATACCGTCGAAGAGCAAATGAGTTCTAAAACAATATCATAGATGACTACAGAATTTTACGTTGAAATGTCCAGAAACAGTAAAGGAGAAAGCTTATAATGATTAAGAAATGCACCCTCATCAATTGCCTAATTACATTAAGTCTGATGTTGATATTTCAAGAATTTCTCCAAGCACAATCCATTCCAACTCCGCAGTCACATTTTGGATTTGAATTGGGCACTGATGGTAAGTTAGCATCTTGGAAATCGATAATTGGTTATTATCGCAAATTAGATTCTTCCTCAGACCGTATTCTGGTAAAAGAGTTAGGCCAGTCAACATTAGGCAATCCTTTTATTATTATAATTATTACAGCACCGGAAAATATTACCCGTCTGGATCGCCTTTCTCAGATCAGTCGCAATTTGGCCGATCCGAGAGGGCGTTCCAAGGCGGAAATCGATCAGTTGATTGATGAGGGTAAAAGTGTTGTTGCGGTCAGCTGTGGTTTACATGCAACGGAAATAGCCGCTGTACAAATGGCACCAGGACTCGCCTATCGACTGGCAACCGCCAACGATAAGCAGACGAGGGAAATATTACAAAACTCAGTTTTTCTTCTCTTTGGTTGTTTTAATCCGGATGGTGCGGAAATGGTTGCTGACTGGGTCGAAAAAACACGAGACACAAAATATCAGGGCTCGCGTTTTCCGGATCTTTACCATCATTATGCTGGACATGACAACAACAGAGATTCTTACACACTCTCCCTCAAAGAATCGCAAATGTTCGCGAAGGTTGTATATCATGAATGGATTCCGCAGATGTATCTCGATATCCACCAGATGGGAAGTTATGGGGCAAGATTATATGTGCCTCCATACCATGACCCGATTAATCCAAACGTGGATCCATTGAACTGGATGGAACATGAACTGGTCGGAGCAAATATGCAGATTGCTTTAGAGCGTGCAGGTATGACAGGTATTGTAGCCGGAGCGCCTTATACCGGCTGGTGGTTTCCTTCTTTTCATATGTCCACAAACCATCGAAACATCGTGGGGATGCTTACTGAGACGGCAAGTGCGCGTTTAGTCTGGCCGCTTTATATTCATCCACACCAGCTCAGGCCTCACGGCCGCAGTCATGCCGAATATGAGCCAATGCAAGTTTTCCCAAATCCCTGGCCGGGTGGATGGTGGCGGCTTTCAGATATGATCCGACAGCAGGAAATTAGCACCTATGCTTTACTCCAAACAGCGGCTAACAATCGGGAGCTATTGTTGCATAATATGGTTTTCAAAATGCAACGTACAATCGAGAAAGGAAATGAAGGCCCGGAATATGCCTATATTGTCCCCGCAAAGCAGCATGACTCTCTCACTGTGGATAAATTGGTCCGCATTCTCATGCAAAACAACATAGAAGTACATCGTGCCAAAGCGGATTTCGAGACAGATGGGCGATTTGTTCACACGGGCGATTATGTCGTCTCGCTTGCTCAACCTAACGGTGCTCTGGTTAAATCGCTTCTTGCTGAGGCTCATTACCCGGACAATGCCATCACGCGCCTCGCCGACGGCAATATTCTTAGACCCTATGATATGGCTAATTTTGTGCTTGCCGAACACATGGGTGTGCATGTATTTCCCGCCAATCAAAAAATATATGTAGAGCTGGAACAGTTGACCGATCCGCCTAAATCACCCGGTCGTATCATAGGTTCAGGCAAAGCAGGATGGCTCCTCTCTCATCAATTCAATGACGCATTTCTTGCCGTGAACGAAATTCTTGCCAAAGATGGTGACGTTTACTGGCTAAAAGAAGCTATCAACAATAAACACGGCCATTTTGCGCCGGGAGCAATCTGGATCCCGGCAGGTCGCATTTCCACCAATCAAATTTCTGCAATTGCAAAAAAGACCGGCCTTGTTTTTCATGCTCTGTCGACATCAACGAACGGTCCGGCATTTAAATTAAAAAAGCTTCGTTTGGGAATGTATCGGCGCTATATGGGCGGCAATATGGATGAAGGCTGGACACGTTGTCTTTTTGACAAGTGGAATTTCCCTTACCAGCGTGTTGATGTCGATGCTATAAAGAATGGCGATTTGAAGAAGCTGGATGTTTTTCTTATTCCGCATGACAGCACGACAACACTCATAGGTGATAAGGATGAAAAGAAATCCGGAGAAGATAAAGCTGAGGAAGAAGAGTACCCGGAAGTATTCTTGCCCACTGAATACAAAAAAAAGCTCGATAATGATTCAATTAAAGAACTTAAGGCGTTTATTCGACAGGGCGGAACACTAGTGCTCCTAGGAAATGCTTCATTATTTGCTATTGATAAACTTGGTGTTCCAATCAGGGATGTTGTCCAAGATTTGCCGAACACCGAATACTTTTGTCCCGGCTCTAATTTGTATGCCGAGATAGATATTACTCATCCACTCACTTACGGCATGCCCCAAAAAGGTCTAATTCTCAACTGGAGCAATCCGGTATTCTCAATAAATCCTTCAGTTCTCAACGAACAAATCGCTGCTCCAGTTATCTATCCCAAGAAGAATATACTAAGGAGTGGATGGCTGCTTGGTGAAAAAAATCTGGCTGGCAAAGCTGCATCACTGGACATTCAATATGGTAATGGCAGGATAATCATGCTCGGTTTTCGCTCACAGCATCGCACACAAACACACGGTACGTTTAAGATATTATTCAATGCCCTTTACTACGGTGCTGCCGAGGAGACCGTTCTTTAAGGTGGAAGCAAATGTGGCTATTATATTCACTAATCTACTTGATAATTTTCGATGTGATATGATCGTTCCGCGACGTTCTTCACCTCGCCGGATCACTAGTTACAATGGCAAAACTTAAGCAAAAAGGTATCTGGCGGTAGGATTAGGATGCTTTAATAACCGAATTACAGAGCTTCCTTAATTCTTTGGTTTTTGCCTTACATCAGGGCGTGGGGTGTAAATATTAATCTTTCATAACTGTCTATGTTAAGATAATTTAAAGTTGTTCCCTACGAAAGTAATTGAGTCTTTTGCCACCCTTCCGCCCTGCTTCCTCGCCCTCTAGGCATAAGTAAAGATGATTTCAATAGATGGCAAATTATTTGACAGCAAGAACCTATTATGGCTACAATTGTCCCTGAAGGGATGTAGGATGAGGGAGTTGGATGAAGAAGTAGTTTGTGGGAATGGAACAAAGGACAAAAAGTATGAACCACAAGGCTAAAAAACGCTTTGCAGACATGACCGATAAAGAGAAAAAAGCACACAGGGTCAGAAGACAATTAGAATATCTTAAAACAGAAAATGGTAAAGCCTCGATAGCCCGAGTGCAGGCTAAATTTGCCAAAAAACTTTCCCCTGTCCAGATAGGGATTTTAAAAGCTCTAAAAGAAGGAGCATATATCCGCCA
>SDBT01004789.1_pt1 | contig 22886 bp, 21 predicted proteins | sample 2277101 | NCBI WGS metagenome assembly SDBT01 (sample SAMN10404973, study PRJNA504765) | marine sediment metagenome | isolation source: marine sediment core GS10_PC15, 103 cmbsf | place: Arctic Ocean: Southern Knipovich Ridge | collected 2010 | reverse complement strand
AAAAAGTATATTAATTCATATATTATACCAAAAGCAAAAACAAAAATTAGTGGAAAAACTAATAAAGACTTTTTTATTTCTTCTCTTTTCAGTAAAAGTTTTCTATACATTAACAAAATCAAAGTTCCATCAATTCCAAGAGCTATTGCTCCAACTAAACCTATAACACGAATAAAGCTCTGAAATCCCAGAACATAAAGTCCTAAAGGAACAAAGCAGGTTAAAAACCATGCTAAATTTTTTTCCACCTTAAAGTCATACCAGAGGATTTTTTTAAGAGTCAGACCTAAGGCAATAAAAGAAGTAAATGTTGTTAAAAATCCTAAGAACAAAGCCATATTCACTATTCCGTCTCCCAAATAGTTTTTTAATCCCGTTAAAGCTGATTGGGTAGTATCAGGTCCGGTAATTCCCCAAATCAAATAAATGAAAAAAAGATATATTATTATTGGGATTAAAGTTGCAATTACAATTACTTTTTTAAGATGCTGCTTATTTCCTTTCAGCATTTCTTCGGCTTCAGGAATTAAAGCAGCTCCTGACAAAGAAAATAAAATGGGGCCGTAAGGTAAAAATAAGTCTGACAAATGAAAAGGAAAAGCTGTAAAATTACTTAGGCTTATAATATGATTACCACGAAGAAAAATTGCGAACAAAATTAAAAATAATAAAACTAATGCCCAAAGCCCTATTTTAGCCACTGCTTTAATACCGAAGAAGATTAAAGCTGCTCCCAAGGAGAAATAAATATATGTGTAAAATGAATTACTGCCTCCAAAAATTGGAGAAAGCAGACTCTTTAAAAACTCTCCGCCCACAATAAGATAAGCTAAGATTGCTCCAGATATTCCAAAAACTGTAGAAAAAAAGGTTATCTTTTTTGCCCATTCGCCCAAATGAATCTTTGCAAATCCAGGTAAACGCTTAAAGTCAGGCGTAACCAAAGACAATTCTCCAAACATTAAATGAATTATCATCACAACAACTCCTAAAACTAAAAAATAACCAAGCATTGCTAAATAGCCTGTTTTTGAAGCTATATAGGGTAAAGAAAACAAACCAACTCCTATAATAGTGCCTGATATTGTAGCTACTGGATAAATAAGTTTTTTAATTTGAAACATGAATTTTATCTTAAGCAATTTTTAAACCTTTAGACTTCTGTCTTGTGTCTAGTAATAAAAAACCATTTGGTAGCCTCAACCAAAATTAGATTAAGCATTCCCAGTCCTAAAACTATCTGCCAGTCAAAAAGGTTAAGAGGAACTGTTTTTAAAAGAATTTGTAAAAAGGGAAGATAAAGAGCAAGTAATAACACTATAATACCAAAAATCCAGGCAAAGACTAAAAATCTATTGGAAAAGAGGTTAATGTGCCAAATATTTCTTCGTAAACTTTTACAAGAAAAAACATAAAATAACGAGTCAATAGTTAATCCAGCAAAGATTATTGACCTAATATGGGAAATTTCATAGTTAGAATATTTTATCAGCCAGAAAAAAAGGCCTAAAAGCAAAACATCAGTAATCAATCCAATAATGAAAATTAAAGTTTTCATTTCTACGGTTAAAAGAGGGGCATTGTGGCCATGAGGTTTTTGCTTCATTAAATGTTTTTCTTTCGGTTCAAAAGATAAGGAAATACTTGGCAAACCGTCTTCAATCAAATTAACCCATAAAATCTGGACAGCTGTAATGGGTAATGGAAAATTCAGAAAAATACTGAATCCAATCAAAACTACTTCTGTAAAACTGTCACTTAAAAGATAAGTTATTACTTTTCTGATATTGTCTAAAATTAATCTTCCCTCCTCAACTGCTTTTACAATTACTGAAAAACTGTCATTTAAAAGAACTAAGTCTGAAGTTTCTTTTGCCACCTCAGTTCCAGAACCAAGTGCTATTCCAATATCTGCTTTTTTTAAAGCCGGTGCATCGTTAATGCCATCCCCTGTCATTGCCACAACCTCTCCTTGCTCCTGCCAGGCCTCAACAATCCTTGTTTTGTGCCTTGGCTCAACGCGAGCATAAATTTTAATCTTTGTTAGAATTTCCTTAAACTTTTCATCTGTTAATTTATCCAGTTCTTTTCCTTCTAAAATATTTTCTTCCTTTATTTGAAAACCAAGTTCACGAGCAACTGCTTTTGCAGTCAGTTTATGATCTCCAGTAACAATAATTGGTTTCATTCCTGCTTGCTTGCAAACTTCGATTGCTTTTTTCACGTCTTTTCTTAAAGGGTCTTTTATAGTAATAAGACCAGTAAAGATAAGACTGTGAACTTCTTTGTCTGGCCTTTCAATCACTGAATTAATAACCCTAATTCTTTTATAACTTGAAGCTACTATTCTCAGCCCTGCACTAGTTAATTTTTTAAGCTGTTCATTAATAATACTTAATCTTTTTTCAGTTAATTTTAATTTCTTGCCTTTTAATTCAATAAATTTAGAACGTTCTAGAATCCTTTCTGGTGCGCCTGAAACATATAAGAATTTACCGTCTGTTTTCTGAATTACTGCTCCAACAAACTTATTGATCGAGTTAAAAGGAATCTCACCTATTTTATTTTTAGTGAATTTTAAACCATAGGCTTTAATTCCTTTTTCAATGCCAGCTTTAAGAAGCGCTTTGTCAGTAGGCCTTCCTCTAAAAATCCATTCTTCTTTTGGGCTTTTAGAATTTTCAATAAATGCTTCAGAAGTAAAAGCAGCAATCTTTAAAGGCAAAAGGGCTGTTCTTTTGTTTTGTTTTCCTTCTAAGATTTCATTAACTGTCACTACCCTATCAACCACCATTTTCCCTTCAGTTAAGGTTGCTGTTTTATCGGTGCAAATGATCGAAGTGCTCCCTAGCGTTTCAGCTGAAGACAGTTTTCTAACTAATCCTCCATTTTTTAAAATCCTTTGCATTCCTAAAGCTAAAATAACAGTCATTGCTACTGGCAAGCCTTCTGGAATAGCTGCTACAGCAACTGCCACAGCAGTAATAAACATTTCAGCAAAACCAATTCCCTTTAAAATTCCTTCAACAAAAATAAAAGTACAAATCAGTGCAATTATTATAGCAACAATCCTTGAAAAGTTTTTTAATTTCTTTTGATAAGGTGTTTTTTCTTCTTTTGTTTCTCTAATCATTGTGGCTATTTTTCCAATTTCAGTCTGGGCGCCTGTTTCAATAACTATAATCTTTGCTTTACCGCTTTCAACAATTGTTCCCATGTAAACCATGTTGTCTCTATCAGCTAATGGAGTTTCTTTTGGCATTACTTCTTGTTTTTTTTCTGCTGAAAGCCATTCACCAGTTAAAGCCATTTCATTAATCTTTAAATCATTGCAGGTTATTATTCTTCCATCAGCAGGAACTATATCTCCAGGATTTAGAATAACAATATCTCCTGACACCAGTTCTTCTAAACTTACAATTTTTAAATTACCTTCTCTTAAAACTTCTGCCTGATGTTTTACTATTTTCTTTAGCTTTGCTAAGGCCTGAGAAGCTTTGTTCTCTTGAAAATAGCCAACGATTGTGTTTAAAAAAACAGCACCAAAAATAACTATGGCGTCAGTAAGCTCATTTAAAATTAAAACAATAAATCCTGCAATTACTAAAATATATGTAAGAGGGCTCTTGAATTGTTCTAAAAAGATTTTTAATCTTGAAAGTGGTTTTTCCTCTGGAAGCTCATTTTTCCCGAACTCCAATTGACGAAGCCCCACTTCTTGTCTGTCTAAACCCTTACCAATATTAGCTCTTAATATTTTTTCTATTTCTTTAACTTTTAAATTGTGCCAAAAAAAATTAGCCATTGAAATATTTTAACTTAAAATCCGAACAAAAAAAAGACCGTTTAGTCTTTTTAGTTAAGCTGTGGCCCCAAGGGGAATCGAACCCCTGTTACTTGGTTGAGAACCAAGCGTCCTAGCCGCTAGACGATGGGGCCACTTCATCAACATCCTATCATAACTTTTTCTATTTGAAAATCTGTTTAGACGGACTAAGTCTGTCCAGATTATTACAGCCTGATTTCTTTTACAATTTCTCTCATTTTCATTTCGCTTGAACCATCAATTAAAACAATATCGCCTTCCCTCATTTTATTTTGAAGCTCTAACTTTCCATCTTTAATTGTGTCAAATTCAAAGATTTTTTCAGTTTCCATTCCTTTTTCAAATGCTCCTTTTGCAATGAATTTAGCGCGTTGGCCAAATACAAACAATAAATCAGCGTTTCTAACAATTCTCTCACCTATTGCTTCATGAGCTTCAATTGTATATTTTCCTATTCCTAGAACATCACCTAGCACTGCAATTCTTCGTTTATGGCCTTGAATTTTTCCTAAGGTCTCAATTGCTTCAACCATAGAAAAAACACTGGCTGATTGACTATCATCTAAAATCCATGAATTCTTAATTCCTCTAATTAAATTCATTCTGCCAGCAAGTGGTTTATAATTTTTAAGTGCTTCTGAAATTTCTATTAAATTTAAACCTAAAATAGTACCGACACAACTAGCTGCTAAAGAAGAGTAGATTTGTTCTTTACCAAATGTTTTTTCCAACCAAACAGGAATAATTTTACCCTTGTAATTTATTTTGAAGTTAGTTCCCGCGTTTGTCTTAATATTAATGGCTTGAAAATCAGCTTCTTTCTGCAAGCCAAAAGTTAAGATTTTCATTTTTTTAGAATTTCCTAGCTCTCTTACAGTTTCATCATCAAAGTTTAAAATCAAATTAACATTTTTTGGTAAGTCTTCAATCAATTCTTTTGTATTTTTAATCAAGTCTCTTTCTCCAGCAAAAAAATCAATCTCATAAGGTATGTCGCCGATATTACTGACAATTAGCATAGCATCTTTAGAGTTTTTCAAAAAAAATTCATAATCAGATATTTTTTTATCCTCTGTTTCAAATAACAAAACATCTTTTCCTATTTTAAAACGTAGGATTAATATCTGTTCAAGGATATTGAAAACGCTTTTTCTTGTTTTGCCTGTTATAACAATAACTTTTTGTTTACGAAAGAAAAACTTAATTTTAGAAAAAATATTATTATTCATAGTCAGGTGGGATTTGATAATAATTAATAATATATTCTGCCAAACTTTTAAAAATTGGGATAGCAGAATATTCTGCTGTTCTAGTTTTAGGATTGTCAAGTTTTATTAGCACCAGAAATTTAGGATTAAAAGCAGGAGCAAAACCAATAAAAGTTTGAATAGTATTATCAGAATAACCTTCTTTTTTAATACCTAAGGCGGCAAAAGAAACCTGGGCTGTTCCTGTTTTTCCAGCAATAAAGTAGCCAGGAATTTGAGCAGATTTTGCAAAACCATTTTCTACAACACTAACAAGCATGGCAGTTAACTGAGATGCAGTTTTTGAAGAAATAACTGATTCTTGTTTTTTGTCTTTTGCTAAATTTTCAACCCTACCATCAGAAAATATAATATTTTCAACCAAATACGGATCTATTAATTTCCCGCCATTAGCAATGGCGCAATATGCCTTTATTAGTTGAATTGGCGTCATCTCTACGCCTTGGCCAAATGAAGCTGTGGCAAGATTAATGTCCCTTGCTGTTCTTAATTCATTATTCTGGGAATAGATTTCCTGAAAATCAATTCCTGAAGACTTAAAAAAACCGAATTCATCAACATATTTTAAAAATAAATTAGGTCCAAGTTCTCTTTGAACAAAAATAGCGCCTGTATTTATTGATTTTTCCAAAACTTCAGTCATGCTTGGTTCATGATCATAAATTCTTTTGTCATAGTTGTAAATAGTATCACTGCCAATTTTTACCGAACCAGTATCGATATAAGTTGTTTTGGGCGTTACTTTTTCTTCCTCTAAAGCTGCGGCCATTGTAATTGGTTTAAAAACCGAACCCGGCTCAAATAATTCCTGACTGGCTCTATTTTTGAAAATTCCCAGATTTCCCTGCTTAGCATATTCTTCATAACGGTTTGGGTCAAAACCTTTCATGTCAGCCATAGTCAAGATTCTTCCAGAATCAGGTTCTATCACAATAATCTGTCCTCCTTCAGGATCCAAATCTTTTTTTACTTTTTCTAATAATTTTTCCGCCTGATATTGTATATTATAATCAATCGTTAGAACTAAATCGACTCCTTTTTTATTCTCCATAAAACCTTCTTCTCCTCTTAAGCTTTTGTCATAGAATTGTTCCAAGCCATATTGACCTATGCCTTCAGCTCCTAAAAAACCAATAATCTGTGATGCTAGTTTTTCTTGAGGATAATATCTTTCCTTTTGTTCGCTCACAAAAACCCCTTCTAAATTCAAATCTTGTATTTGTTCAGCTTCAAGCGCACTTAGTCTTTTTTTAATAAGCGAATAAGAACTATCATTTGTTAGTTTTCCTAAAAGAAAATCTTTCTCTAAATCAAGAATTTGGCTTAAAGCCAGAGAGGATTGTTCAGGATTTTCAATTTTTCTAGGGTTAACAAAAACAAAAGGCAAATCAATATTAATGGCTAAAGATTCACCATTTTTCAAAAACACTTCTCCTCTTTCTCCTTGGTTTTCATTAAAAGAGGCAAAAAGCCCTTGAGATAAAGCTTTATTTAAATCGCCTTTCAGAATCTGAAGAAAAACCAAGCGGCTAATAACAGCCGCTGAACTAAGGAAAAAGAACAGAAAAATTAGATTAACCCTCCAATTCTTCATTTATATATTAAAATTATTAACGAAGTCTACTGACAATTGAACTTTCTGCTATTTTTATATATTTTACATTATTTGTCTTAACAAAACCACTGTTTTTTGCCAGGAGCTGATCAACATGAGATAAAGAGCTCATTTTTGAAAAATCTATATCTAAGAATTTATTATTCTTTGAAAGAGAAGCTAATTCCTTTTCATAAATTCTGAGTAAATATTTATCTTTGGCTAATCCCCCAACCTGAATAATATAAACAACCAACAAAGATAAAATTAAAGCAATGCTTAAAATCCAGAAATTTTTTAACGCAATTGTTTTAGTCATATTTTTTAAATTTTTACTGCCGCTCGAAGCTTGGCGCTTCTTGAGCGAGGATTACTAATAATTTCTGCTCTGCTCGGCCTTATTGGTTTCTTTGTTAAAATTCTTAATGATTTAGAATTCTCTTTTAAAAAATTCTTAACAATTCTATCCTCTGATGAATGAAATGATATTGCTACTATCCTGCCTCCTTTTTCTAAAATTTCTAATGCTTGAGGCAATGCTTGTTTTAAATTATTAAGTTCATCATTTACAGCAATCCTTAACGCCTGAAATGTCTTTGTTGCAAAATGTATTCTTTTATACTGATACCAAGAAGGAACAGCTCTTTTAATTATTTCAATCAGTTCAAATGTTGTTTTAATAAGCTTTGACCCTCTTTGTTCTATAATTTCCTTGCTGATTCTTTTGGCAAATTTTTCCTGTGAATATTTCTTTAAAATCTTTTCTATTTCTTTTTCTGTCCAGTTGTTTACAATTTCTTTAGCTGTTAATTTGCTCAAATCAGTGTTGTATCTCATATCAAGAGGTTCATTTTGTTTGAAGCTGAATCCCCTGCCAGATTCTTCTAAGTGCCAGCTTGAAAATCCCAGATCAAACAATATTCCAGAAACAGGTTTAAACTTCTTTCTTTGAACAATATTTTTTAAATTCAGATAAGAATCATTTACTAAAACTAATCTTTTAATGTTCTTACTCAATAAATCTCTGTAAATCTCTTTATCTAATTCTATTCCCAATACTTTTCCATTGGGCTTATTCTTTTTTAAAATTTCTAAACTGTGCCCTGCCTGTCCTGTTGTCGCGTCAATAAGGTTTTCATTAGGTTCAGGGTTTAAATATTCTAAAATTTGTTTTTTAAGGACGCTTTTGTGCATTTATACTCCAAGTTCTTCTAATCTTGACGCCATATCTCCAATATCTTTTTCAGTTTTATCTTTATAATTCTTCCATTTGATTTTATCCCAGACTTCAATCTTGTTAGACAAACCAAGAATAACCACTTCTTTTTTCAATCCAGCATATTTTTTTAAATAATCAGGAATTAAGATTCTCCCTAATTTATCCAGGACTACGTCTATAGCTCCAGCAAGCATTATTCTCACAAATCCCCTAGCATCAATCTTGCTACTTGGTAGACCTTCCAGCTTTCTAGCTAATTTTTCCCATTCCGTAATTGGATAAACAGTTAAACAAGTATCTATGCCTTTAGTAACAATCGCTTTTTTACCTAAAGTCTTTCTAAACTTGGAAGGTATAGCTAGTCTTTTCTTGTGGTCAATTATGTATAAATATTCACCAATAAACATAATACAACATATAACATAGAAGGCAGGGTTCGCTCCATTTAGTCGTTTAAGTTATCCACAAGCATAGGTGCTTATTAACATACTTATCCACAATCCCCCACCTGTCTCTAGTTTACCTTTTAAAAACATACTCGGTCAAGCAAAATTCAGCTTATGTTAAAATGAATATAAAAACAGTGGATTTTCCACAGGAAATCCACAGGTGATAATATTAGAACTTGGTTTTTTGAAAAAAAATCAGAGTTGACACCATTTTCTATTTTTTAGATAAAAAAACACCAAGAACGTATTAAAATTCTTGGTTTGAAATTTTAAAAAATCAAAAATTCAAGCTCAAGACCAGAATTAAAGCCTCGGGCTTTAAAAACTCCGAGGGACGGACAATGTTAGAAGCTGCTTTTTAGAGGTTCTGAAATAAAAAAGAGAGGAAAAATAATATAACCTCTCAAAAATTTATATATTACGGTAATAAACGTAGTAACCCCTAGTTGATTCTGAAATTTTTTCTAACAAATCAATCTTTTCAGAACCAATAACTTTTCTAAGAGGAACAAGATTATTGTTTTCGGTAAACACTTTATATTTAAGTCCAGTTTCAAAGCCAGTTAAATGTTCTATATGATCAATTCTATTCTTCCCTATCTTATTGCAAAAATCTCTTTGTGCTTTTTTGGAATCAAATTTTTTCCAGGAAATATCCTCTGGTTTAAGAATGGGTTTTATTTCTTTAGGATAATGTTTTTCTAAAAAAATTGTCAGCCAGTCATCTCCATGAGTTAAAAGATCTTCTTTTGTAATCACTCCTCTTCTATAAAGAGGGGTCACCAATCTTTTTAAGAAAAAGTCTAAAGCTCGGGAATAGGGATTTTTTAATAATTCCTTATGCTCAAAAGCTCTAAGCATAAGAAATTTAAACAATCTCTCCGAATTAGTAAATCCGAAATCTTGCTTACTAACGAATCTAATATCCTGCCAGACATCCATGACTAAAGGATTTTCCAGACAAAGCTTTCTTATATTGCCATCCCTTACAGAACCTATAGCAAAACAATCAATGCCAGTATAACAGATTCTATCAATTACCTCTAAGAAACGCCCGAACATGCCTTTATTCTTAATAATCTTTTTAGCCTTGTGGATATTAAATCCGTATAGTTTTTTCCATCGTTTTATCAGATCGTAATGATCCAGAACCCAAGAAAAAGCATTCTCTTCATGTAAATTTCTAAAATCAACTCTTTTAACAGAATCACCGCCAGCTGGGGTCGCAATATCATGAGCTCCAGCTATTAATACGTATTTAGCTCTCTCTTCTTCAGAAAATCCATTTCTAGCCAAAACCACTTCACATATAGCAGCAACCAGCATCGAATGTAAGAAACGAGTATGATGAAATGGAGTAGTAGTATAACTGAATTTTATTTCATCATCTAGTCCTATGGGTCGAGGTGGGACCAAATAACCTAACTGCATTATTCCTCTTAAACGAAAAAATGCGGGTAAATTAAACTCTCTGAATAATCCTTCTTCATGCTTTATATAAATATCATAAGAACTGAAGGGAAAACGGATTATTTGAAGCAGAAATATGGGTTCTCCAATATCATCAATGACCCAAAGAAGTTCGTTTCGAGGAATAAGTACTACTTCTGGGTGATGCGAATTAGTTAACTGCTGAAGATTGATTTTCTTTCCATAATACATGTCCTTCTTAAAATCCAACCTAGTATTTAGATTAAGGTCTGGATGTTGACCAAAATTCTTTGGCACTTTAGTTCTTTTCCTTTCTATTCTTATTTTTATCCTCTCCTTTTTTAATTGATAAACATCTATCGTCTATCTTATATTTCATTTTAGACTTGTCAAACCAAAAACCAGAGAACCAATCTCGGTCTTTAGTAGCTGCAGGTCGTAAATGATGTTAAAACCTGCTTAGTGGGTTGAAATAAAAAAAGCGACTTGCTTTTAAGTCACTATAAATAATCTTATACTTTCTTATTACCTGTCTATTGTCTCTGTATATATGTTCACATTTCTAGCTGCATCCATAAGTACTGAATCTGGTGCCCAGTTAGAAGAACAAACAACAGTAATTTCTTTTTCCCCGCTCAACCTCACTAATGCTTTTGTTAAAAATTGGTCTTCATTTTCTACCTCCATCAGCCAAGTAATGCTTGGGTAAGGGTTCCAAGAACCATCTTCGTTCTGTATTTCTACCTCTTTCAGAAGCATTACTTTTTTTCCTTTTTTCGTTGAAAAATTAGGATCATATTTACAGTGACATGGGAGTAATTTTGTATTATCAGAATTAAAACGAAGAGTAATATCTCTTTTGGGATATCCTCTTAAAAAGTCTTTTGTTTTTACCGTTTTCTTCATTTAAAAGAACCACCTCTTTTCGTTAAGTATTTTTACATTATCAGCTTTAATTGAAAAATCAAACCAAAAATCCGAAGTTTGTACGACCATATAAAAACGTTGGTCTTAGATGCTATGAAATAAAAAAAGTGGTTAAAGTTATATTAAAACCACTTAAAAATAGAATTCAATCAGAAGGAGTTTCTAAAGCTTCCTTTATGTCTTTAGCTGCTTTCTTTAGTCTTTCTTTTTCTTCCTTCTTTTTTTCTGATTCTTTTTCTTCAAAGAGCGTCATATTATCTTACTATATTATTTGAAGAGTTTGTCAACTAAAAAAACCCAAGATAATATCTCGAGTTCACAACTCTTAAGGACGGACAATGTTAGAACCTGTCTGCTTAGTTTATTTCTTTTTGATATTCAAAATAGGAATAAATAATAGTATAAACTGCAACCGAAATTATTGGTATGGTCAAAAAGAGTACTGCATATTTAGGAAGGAAAATTCCCCCCAAAGCAATTATTCCAGTAGCTTTAAACAATTTTCCACCAATTTTGTGAGTTTTATTCCATACCTTCTCACTACTCAATGTCCAGGGCGTTCTAATACCGATGAACCAATTTCTTTTAGCGTTTTCTACTAAAATTCCGCAGTAATAAAAAAGTATTCCTAAAGCAGGCATCATAAATTGAGTCATATTAAATCTTATGCCAATATTCCAGAAAATAGTTAAAAGATAGACATAAAACAAAAATATCATTATCAATACTATAAATCCGTCAAAATATTTTCTAAATTTTTTAATATTCTCTTTTAAGGGATCTATTTTGGGAATTAAAATAAAAAGGAAAAATAATCCAATAGAAATAATCGGCATCAAAAACAAACTCCAGAATTTTGACATATAGCTATCTACTTCTCCTTGAATATTCCAATGTGAGGCCATTTTTTCTGGCATTTGAGGATAGATATAAATAGCGATAATAAAAGATAATGAAATTATTCCAAGAATTATAATTTTATTTTTCTTCATATGTTTCAATTCTATATTCTCATTTCAAAACGGTAGTATTTATGATTATTATATACCCCTGGCTTGCTAAGCAAAGTAAATCCTCGATTGAGATAAAAATCTACACTCTTGTATTTATAAAAAGAATAAGCGCGTAGAATATTAAAACCTTTCTTTTTCGTGAAGTCTTTGGCAAACTCAATCAGCTCTGTACCAATACCTTCCGACTGAGAACCATTCCTGACTGCTATTGTTTCAATGTGTATTTTGTTTTCCCGCTGACGCAGACTGACGATTCCAGTTATTCGTTCCTCTTTTTCTAATAAGAAGTACTTTCCATTCTTAATTTGTCGTTCTATAAACTCATCTTTATTCCAAATAAAATCAGGAATATCCAAGTATAACAAATTAGTAATTTCCAAAATATCTTTTTTATCTTTAAGTTCGGCCTCTCTTAGTTTCATAAATCTTTGTTTTTAAAAAAATGGCTGCTAAAAATAAACAGGTGTTAACTATAGCCCTCAGGAGCCTGAGAAAGATATCCTTGTAACTCAGAATAAATTGGTCTTATTTTTTCTTTCATGAATTATTTAATTATTTCGTAAATCAAGATTGCTAACTTTTTCTCTTTTTCTGTTGCTTTATGAAAATGAATTTCTGTTTGATATTTTGGCCAATTCTTTGTTTTATGGCGAATCAAATAAACAATCTCTGCTTCGATCGCCTCAATATTATCAATAGTCTTTTTCTTAAAACAAAATACAAATAAATTTATTCCGTTCAAATTTTTAAATTTGTACCCATGATACCCTCCCCTTCCTTTTGCTTCAAGCCCATACCTCAAACGATTTCTTATGCTTTGTGAGGTAATACCAACATAAGCAACATCAAGAGCATCTTTTACTACATATATTTTAGGTAATTTATTTTCTGTAACGGGTTTTTCGAAACTTTTTATTTTTACCATCTTGCCATTACAATCTTTTTTCTTAAGAGAAGCTATTTTTTGGTTCTTTAATTCAATGTGATAAAAATAATAATTTAGAAGTTTATTCATTTTGTTTTATTTTTTTCTTTCATAAATTTATTATACCAAAAACCCGAAAAAAACTCTCGGGCAAAAATACAAGCTCCCCTAGTCGGTCTCGAACCTGGCTTTTAAGGGGAAACTAAGGGTTTTTTGAAGGTGTCCCACAATGCCTCTCGGTCGGGGCTGTTTTAAGCTAAAATGAGACAAATGAGACAGTCCTTGAGGGTATTTTTTAATGTCTCATTTCGGACATCCCCCACCCCGCTACTCACTATTTATCTAAAAATCGGAATAATTTTTATCGTTCCATTGTTTCATTTTTTTTACCAGAAATCCATGACAAGCTTGGCTCCTATGTAACAGATTATAACTTAGTATAACAAAATTATGGCTGTGATAATAAAAAGGGTGTACTCTCATCTCTCATGGACTTAAATCGGGTAAACGGGGTCAGATTTACTTTATTGATTATTGTCGATTTTTTCAGGAAAATCCCTGGTCTCGCCTTCAAAATAGTTGGGAACGTTTTTATTTTTATCATGGATAATTTGCTTCATTCCCTCTATTTGCTTTATAAGAAAGTGCTCATTATGTTTTTGTGCGACAACTTTTGCCTGAGCAAGATGTTTTATCGCCTTCTTAAACTCAAAGGCAGTATTGAGGTTATTAGCCAAATTATACAGGGCATATGCTTCCATAGAGTCATCTATTACTTGAAAAATCTTTGCTGCTTTCAAAAATGCTCCCGTGAAGGTTAATATATATTCACGTAGTTGTTTGATTTGCCCGAAACTAAAAAATAGATAGTTTTCCAAACCGTGCCTGCGGAGTGGTGCCAACCTCAGCCACCATTTTGCTCTTCGTGAACTTCCTTTCATTGCATCCATTTTAAAATGTAAATACCTCGTACTGATAACTTGCCCTAACGACATCAAAACATGCCCCTCGGTCTTTTTGTTTCCAGCCACCTCGCTTGTACTTATTGCTTCTTTCATTAGGGAGTCTATTTCATTTTCTAGTCTCGCTATCTCACGTGTAAGTCTTCCATGTTCGTTTTTATCCGCCTCTGTAGCAAATCCAAGCCAGTCAGGAGCCAATTTTAAGTTATGTTGGCTATACTTTAAAAGAGAAATTTCCTTCATGAGAAAATCTGCCTTTCTTGCCATTAGATATGCTTTTACATCTTTTCTGTTTATTTGGTGAGCGATTTTTACTCCTTCATCAGCAGCTTTTATGAGCTTACCATTCTCTTTTACGGGGTCTAGTGCATTTAGCAAAACATCAATAACCTCCAACTTATAGTCATTATTGGTAGCTTTTTCATACAAAGCCAAAAGCTCTTTGGCAGCTTCCTTTTTTTTACCACTTTGAAGAAGCATAAATGCTTTTTTTAAATTATTTTCTTCTGACATTGCGATACCGATACCACATCTTCAAATCATGTATCCATAATTTGATTTTGTGTTTTATTATTTTTAAGATAAACCAAAAATCCATCGGGTAACTCCGAAACCAGACTTTTTCTGTTCTTGAACTATTAGAAATAAAATATTTATATGAATATGCGCGAATCATTCTATTTGTGTTATCAACCCACTTTCTATTCCAGGGAATATAGCCTCGCAGATTACTCCAGCTTAAACACAGCAGAATGTTTGGGGACAATGGTAGCGTTACCTGCACATTTTTTTGAGCAATCCCTGGACTATGAAAACGTTGCCATTGCAAATCTGGATTGAAAAGATTACAAGGGTCATCAGAAGTGATAAGCTTTAAGCCTCTTTCTGGACAGAGAAAGGCAACACTCATCTTCAAAAGTAACTCGGTGATATCGGGTAGTAGCTGGACAACACCAAGTTTATGGGTGTTTTCTTTGTAGCGCTTTAGCTCCTCGGATTTAAACGAGGAGAGATGATGAGCACTTTCCATCTCCTCTGTCCGTTCAATAAGTTCATCGTAAAACCTTTCAAGATTTGCTTTGTGGCGAAGTGTTCTTTGAAGCATCACACTAACAAACGCGCATAAAATGATATGTTCCTCTTCTGTAAGAGGTAGTCTCCTTTTTATTTTTTCTTCAAAAACTTTAGCATATCTACCTTCGAGATTTGCCAGTGTTTCTTCGATTGCGTAGTTCTTCTGCCCCCTTATCTTGATTGTATAGAGGTCATTACTAAGAAGCACATTCTTTACCTTGTCTTTTCGTTTATTCTTTCCATCCTTGTCAAAAATCCAAACAAACGGCTCTTGATTTGAGGGAATTGTTGGGTCAGCCCACTCTCGTAAGTAACATTGTGGGACGTAATGTTGTCTCGTAGGTTTGTTTTTTGCCATTAGATTATTTGCCCTGTTCTTACTAAATTTCTTTTAATGCTAAAAATTAGCTGTGCTTTCAGTATGTCGGGCTTATTTTAGGCTTTTATGTAATTCTGCTTTGCTTCTTTATTTGACTCTCACTCTTTCTGACTCTTTTCAAGATGATTCTTCACATCCTGCATTTTTTTGAGATTCATTTCCGCTTTGGAGCGAAATCCCTCAATCATATTTTTAAAACTCTCAAGCTCTCCTACGCCATACCGTGATATTTCCATCATAGTACCTATGGCTTCTTTGTCTGGATACATTTCAAGTATTTTCTCAACTCTCTCTTTTCTACTTGCGGTATATTGGGGCTTGTTAGCCATTACCACTCCGTAGATGAAATCAATAAACCGCTTGGCAAGACGACGTGATTTTCTGCTTATTTCTGTTGAAGATGCGGCTGGATTATCCTCCATCCACTTTTTTGCCTTATCCAGCGTTTTTATAATGTCATCGTTGAGCATAAGAGCTAAAAGCAAGCCTGCCTTTGGTAACTTTTCATCTTTAGTCAGGTCTGTGCCATACAGCAATATACCGTCTGCCTTAGCGATGACCCTATACTTCTTACATTCTTCAGAAAGAAAATGTTTTTGAGTAAACACTTTTAAATCGAATATCATATCTTCCCTAAATGCCAGTCCAGATGGGTTGTCTACATTCAAGACGACATATAAATTTGTGTCAGAATACCCTTCTTCATATTCACCGCGACCTAAGCTACCCACAAGATACACAGACGCAATTTGGTCTTTAGAGTCTTCCTTCATCTTTGCTACCAAGTCTCCCAATATACTTTTTTGAGGTTCAGGCACTTTATCAATAGAACATCTGTTCACTACGTCAAACGAGCTAAGCATTTCACTTTGCTTGGTCATTATTTCTGATGCTTCTTTCTGTGTAATTGGAAGTTTGAAATAAACAACAAGTGCCCCTGATATTTTTTCGATATTTTCCTCAATCGCTTTTAATGTATCTTCTGCCTTCGTCAGTGCACCTGAAAAAAGGCGTTCTGTACTTTCAACGCGCATCTTTTTAATCTGCTCTTTTCCATAATCGGTAAGGCTTTGCTGAAAATCTAGCTTAGTTGCAATATCTGTAAATCCAAGGTTTAAATAGTCCTTATCATATCTTAACCCACTAACTCGGTGATGATGGTGAGTACGCTTTCTTAAAACGACAGCTATTTTACTTGTTGGATTTTCCTGATCCCATTGCCTTATCTTATCCTCAATATCCATCTCTTGAAGGGCTTTTAGTTTCTTTTTAAGCAAACCAACAATTGAAATATCTTTTTCAATAGATGGTTTTTCTGGAATCGACTTCTCCGTTATAAGATACACTAATTGTGCAATCTTATCCTTCATCTGGTGTACGAGTGTCAAATAATTTCCTTGATAATATGCTAACAACTCTTGTCTCGTCACCTCCTCTGGAACGTCACAGGTTCTGCATCCCTTGATAAGAGATACGGTCAAACGTAATTCCTTCAGCACTCTCTCAATTTCGGTGACATATTGCGACTGCCTTTGGAGAAATCGCAATTCTTTTGAAATTTGACCGAGAGCTATGTTTTCTGGTTCGCTGTTCTCTTTTTGAACACTACGAAAAAGAGTACCTACTTTTAGCTTCTCAAAGTTGTTTGCATAAGGTTTTATTTTCATAAAATAAAAAATGGGACAGTATAAAAAATATACTATTAGTTTGAAAGTTTTTCGAAGACTTCCCGAACACCGCATTCTGATAGTCTCTCTGTATACTCAAGATCAATATTGTCACAATCTCTCAAATGGGGTTTTGCTTTTTTAATTTTTATAATTATTTCGTCTAATGTATTAAATAAATCCTCGATGCCGGCTTCAATCCTATCTTCATTAAATCTTAGATCCTTATGGGCTATAACATTATCTCTCTGTTTTTTAATTGATTTAATAAATTTCTGATGTTTTTTCATTTTATCCCTAATGAATTGTTCTAATTTATTATCTTCTAGCAACTCGAGTATATAATCTAACGATAATCGTGGATTTTGTTTTTTAGTATCCCTTGAAAAATAAGGAGGATCAAAAAGACGGGCTATTGATAGTATCCAACCGTGTTGCAACGAAGGAATAACTACATCCCAAAAATTTTTATATTTACAACCTTTCTCTCTAGAGAATTCTTCTGTTTTGAAAAGCTTCCTAGGTTCTGGAATATCATTCCATGTCTTTCGGTATTTAACAAATTCATTATTTGTATACATCCAAACAAAAAATCGGCTATACGCTCCATTAGTCTCAGAAATAAATTTGTTTAACGTTTTTCGGTCTAACATTGGCCTAATATCTCCTTTATGCGTTAATTAATTTTTCTTAACATATTCACAACGTCATAATAGCTAAAAACTATTATATTATCCTTATATTGACTTAGGGCATCCTTAACTTCCCCTTTCTCAAAATTATTATAATTACCAACAATCCCAATTAATTTGGGAGACTGAATCTTTACTCCATGTTTTTGATAGGCGTACTCTTTATTCTTTTCTAGGTTGAAATATCTTTCATAATCTTTTAATTGAGCAATCAGCTCTGATACATAATCAACAAACCTTACTCTTATTTTACCTGCCTTACCACTTTTTTTATATTTTGTAATTGATTTAATTTTAATTGCACCTGTTTTCAAATCTAAAATATCATAATACCCATCATCTCTTTCTAGTAAAAAATCAGGTTTGCTTTCGTCTGGATCATCCAGTTCTCTTTCTAACCATTCTAGTTTCCTCTGACTTAATGCTCTTTTATAGCCTAGTGCTTGAGCAAATTCGTTTGAGTGTTGTTGAATGAATTTATCAATAACTTGCTCCTTTACATCTTGATTAGAAAGACTAAAAAGCTGTGCTGCAAAATGCTCTATTGGAGAATTAAAAATTGTGTTTAGACCAATTAATCTGCTAGCTAAATTTAAAGACTTTAATTGTCGTTTTGTTGTGTCTTGGAAAAATGTTATTAGTTCTTCTTTACTCGCCTTCTTATTTATAATAATTGCACAGTGAATAATTCTATAAATAATTTTTATTCCATCAGTTTCTAAAAGTTCAAGGTCATTAAACAACAAGGAAGCGACTTCGGGGCTAATTATAATTGGAATTTCAGCTTCGGGGTAATTTATATTTGTCGGGATAACCGGAAGTTTAATTTTCTCTTGAATTAAATCGAGGTCACCTCTCGTTGAAATTAAAAGACCCTCTAAAGTATTACCGTCACCGGTTATTTTAAAAACAGCTTTCTGCTGATTGGCATCCAAATCTTTAGAAGAAAAAAAAGAGGTGGTATTTCTAACCTTCTCTATTGTATTTGATACTTCAACGGTTATAGATTGACCTGGTTTATACTGTTTTGATCCGTAAAGTTCACAGATAAAATGAGTCGGGCTTTCGGCAATTCGTAAAATATTTGCAAACGAATATTCCCCAGACATATTTATTTTCCCATCATAAATATATTGGTTAAGATTATTGAGCCAATCAGTAAAAAGATCTTTTGCTGTGTCTATAAATAATTTTGAATTCATAACTTATTTTTTTTATTAATTTTAATAAATCTTCTTCATTTTTGTTTTTTATATTCCTCTAAAAATTTTGCTAGATAATTTTTATATCTTCCTCCGATCTTTTTCCCTTCGTCGGTTCTAAGCTTAAACATCTTAGGATTCGCCTTATCTTTAATATGATTAATCTGTTTTTCTATTGTATCAAACCTTTTGTCTAATGGCGCCCTTAATATCCCGATAGGACCAAAACTATCAATCTTATCAGCATCAGTAAGAATTTTAAACTCTATACTTTTAAAATAGCTCTATTTTAAGAAAAATTCAAGCCAAACTAAAAACCCGATAAATCGGGCTTTTTAATGCGTCTCGGTCGCTCGAACCGAGCACTAGCCTGCTCCGGGGGACTAAGCCTATTAAATATTCCTCGCATCCTTCTGAACAGGTATCGCATCCATTTATGCAAACCGCACAGGGATTTTCTTATTCTAAAAGTTCGATTTGTTCCTTTTCAGCCTTAAACTCTATTTTACCTTCTTCGTTGAAAGAAGGCATGAAAAAATCTGGAGGGATTAGCCCAATCTCTGGGGCTTGAAAATATTGTTTAATGTCCTTTGTAAATCTAAAGGTGGAAAGTATTTGTTTGAAAGTCTCTAAGTTTTTCTCTTTATCTTTTTTGAGAGTATAAAATATCAACTCAAATAATTTTGTTTCTTCTGAATCAGGAAAACTAATCACAGTTGAAGCTATCTCTTCAGATTCTACTTGCCGCCCATATATTTCTTTCTTTTCAAGCGTAAGGAATTTCTCATTTACTAATTTACCATAAGGATAGTCAGTTGCTCTTTTTGCCCAACTCTGCCATTTAAAGTCAGAGGGAATTTTAGTAATCAAAAGCTCAAATTTCACTCCTCTATCCATTACCATTGGCTGAAGTAATCCTGTTTCTTCTCCTGCTTCCACTCTTTCTTTATATTCCTCTGACTCTTTTTCTTCATAATCTTTTGACTGAAATACTATTCGGGACAATTCAATGCCGAAATCTTTTCTTTCCCCAACAATTGACCAAGTTAACGGATATTTTATTTCATATCCTAAGCCTTCGTCTCTATAACTCTTCCCTAAGTATTCCCTGATGTTCTCTAAATGTTCTTCATAAGTTAGAGCCGGGTGGATTTTCCCTTCTTCATCGTGAAGGTAATACAAATAATCAGTTTCTTCTGAATAGATAACTGCTTCAATTGCTGCCAATCCCGGGTTAGCGATAGGATGCGGAGGCAATCCTTTATAGAGGTAAGTATTATAAGGCGAGTCGATTTGTTTGTCCTCTGGCTTTATAGGAGACCACCAGCCGTTCTTGGTTTTACCCTTGGCGTATTGCACAGTTGCATCAATCTCAAGCTTCATACCACTAAGTAGACGGTTCCAAATAATGCCTGCTATAAGCGGCATATCTTCTTTGCCCGCCGCCTCTCGTTGCACAAGAGAAGCTATCTTGAGCGCAGTATCCCACTTGATATTTTCTTGAAGGAACTGCTCGGAGTAGGGCACGAACTTTTCGTTGAAGCGATTAATCATCCGCTGAGCGATTTGTAATCCACCTTCATCTACTGGCATAAGATAAGTGTCTGGGAAATAAACGCCTTCTATTAACTCCCATTTCATTCTTGTATACACATTAAGGAATTTATCCTGCTCTTCTTGATTCCAACCGAATGTTTTAGCTAACCTCTCGGCGATCTCCTCCTTGCGAAGTCCTTCGGGAATTACCACCCATTTTTCGTCTGGTTCTTTGAAAACATCGGCAAGCTCAAAGGCATTCAATCCTTTCTTGACTATATATCCCCCAGGTTCTACTCTAAGGTGCATTCCTTTAAGCCAAAGGGCTAAAGAAAAGGCAAACGGACTTCGGATAAGACCCTTTTCATTAACGCTATGGATGAACGCCTGTTCCGCGTCGTTTATTTTGGGAGCTCCAAGTGGCACTACTATGCGCACCTCTTCCCCTGTTCCTTTTTGAGGGGCTGAGAATTGAAACGTAAGAACAGTGATGGTTATCGCCAGAATTATCCCGCCTACAATTGTGATTTTTTTACTTCTGGTCATAGATTAAACTTCAAACAAACACGGAACCTGCTTTTATTGTAGCAGGTTTTAATAATTGCAAAAATAAAATTGCCCTGCGATGGGCTTTTTAATTAAAATGATGCGTCTCGGTCGCTCAAACCGAGCACAAGCCTGCTCCCCCTACAGGACGCGTTTAGAACTATAAATTGGGATAAAATCAGGAAAGAAATAGAGAGTTTAAGATTTCTCCTAGTAAAATTTAAACAAAAAAGTTTTAAACATCCCTGATTCTCTTTTTATCTCTTGACAATAACTCATGGTTTGCCATACTAATAATAGAATACATACGAAAGAGCACCTTTTAAGGTTTCGTCCTTACGCGGTGCTTTTTCATTTTATACTCAAGTCTTTTGCGTAAATTCCCCATAAAAACAATTTTTTCTTTGGCTGTTTTCTTTAACAGAACCGAACAAGTCTTAATATACGGACTTATTACATATCTAAGCTTGTTGTTTTTGTATAAATATTTAACTAGAGAATAAAAGTCTCCGTCGCTTGTCACGATTATAGCTTTGTTATATTTTTTATAATCAATCATTACCTGTAAAACTAAATCAGCATCCACATTACCCTTTACCCTTCCGTCTTTATCAGGTAATGTCGGCTTGAAAACCAAAACGTAACCAACTTCTTGTAATGAAGAATATAAATCTTGATTAGCTGGAATATAACCAATAAACAAATAAGCTTTAACTACTTTGTACTTCTCTTTCAAATAAACTCTAAATCGCTTGTAATCTAACTTCCAACCTAAACTTTGAATACCTAAATTAAGGTTTTGACTATCGATAAACGCATAATTGCTTAACTCCTTTTTCATATTTTCTATTTTATCAAAAAACCGCCCCAAAGGCGATTTTTCTTTTATGCAATCACATCCAATTATGTGCAATTTTATCCAATTTGGCTCCCCTAGTCGGTCTAGAACCTGAACTTTAAAGGGAAATTAAGGACTTTTTGAGACTGTCTCACAATGCCTCTCGGTCAGGGTGTTTTTAAGCTAAATAAGAAGATATAAAGAGAGAATTTCTCCTATTCTTTGTTAGCCAGAATTACTACAAGGAAATAACTCTTGACTACCTATATATTCTACCTTCAGAATAATCTTTTGCACGATTGGATAATTTAATTATTTCTTTGGCTAATTTTAAAGTAATAAAGCAAACAAAAACAACTTCTTTACTGGTAAAGCGATGCCTCCTATTTTGAACATTGAAATCGTGTTTTGCAGGAACATAAACTAACTCATTGTACTTAGTTAGTCTCAAACGAAGTTTTTCAGGTACCATATTCTTAAGTTTCTTCAGATTAGATCCTAAGGATTGTTTTTCGTATTTAGTGTTTTTTAATTTTTCAGCAGAACAAAATTTAATCAAGTGATCGATATAATCTCCTAAATCCCTCATAGCGTCCCTCGTATGATAAGGAAGGTATTCTAGTTCGCTATTAAGATAAAACATAGGCCGCTTTGGCTTCATTCCAACTTTTGCTTGGAGTTTCTCTATCGTAAATCTCTTTCGTTTTTTTGACAAAGTTAAATTCTTTGACAGTTTGTTTGCTTCTGCTATTTCGCTTTTGGTTAAAATATCTTCACCAAATTTTAATATCTCGGGGTCAATTATCAAATATTCGGATTTCGGACAAGTTTCCCTCATTAATTTATTTTTTTAGCGGCGAAATTGCCCGTAATTTTAGAATGTCTTGAACTTTTCTTTATTTTCATAAGTGAAGCTGCTCGGTCTCTCGAACCGAACACTAGCCTGCTCCGGGGATGGTACAATATTAGAACTTGGTTTTGGGAGAATTTTCCCGTGGTTGAGTTGATCAAGTACTCTTCTTTTCTTGTTCAGTAGTCTCAGAATGCACTAGACGTTTACCATAACCTAAAGCTCCGATTAAAATTAACAAATGAGCGATAGCTTGGGCAAGATAATATCTGTTAAATGAGGCTACTTTCAACATCCAAAAGGCGGGGTCGTAGTTAACCACCTCAAACCAAGTAAAGACAATTGAAAGTAGAATAATAAACCAGGCAAGACTCAAAATAAGAGCATAGAGTTGTTTTTTCATACCATCGAGAGGTGCTCCTTTTATGAAAAAATAGAGAAATAGAGCAGCTAAATATCCGCTAAGGGGTATAAGAAAACCCCAGGAA
>SDBT01004788.1_pt1 | contig 22888 bp, 24 predicted proteins | sample 2277101 | NCBI WGS metagenome assembly SDBT01 (sample SAMN10404973, study PRJNA504765) | marine sediment metagenome | isolation source: marine sediment core GS10_PC15, 103 cmbsf | place: Arctic Ocean: Southern Knipovich Ridge | collected 2010 | reverse complement strand
CTATTATATCATCACAATACTCTCTTAATATTTAAAAATATCATAAATATACATTAAAATAAATTATTATAAATAAAATTATAATAATTTATATAAAAATTAAAAAACTATATAAATAAATATATATATATCAATAATATCTAAGTATGAAAACATGTTTAAGATGTGGGAAAGAATATAAAAAACTAACAATACATTTGAATAGAAAAAAAATTTGTAAAGCAATTTATCTTGATATAGATAAAGATAAGATATTACAAGATTATGATAAATATTATATCCAGTATAAGGAATTACAAAATGAGAAGTATGAATGCGAACATTGTAATAAAACTTTTAATCAAAAACAAAATTATTATAGACATAAAAAACATAATTGTACTACAATTAATACAAAATCAAGTAACACTATAAATAATATAAAAAAAAGTACAATAAATAATGGCACCAATAATGGCACAATGAAAGTAGATAATAGTGTAAATATTGTAATAAATAATTTTGGAGAAGAAAGTCCCATCATGATAAAAGAATTAGTTGAAATTCTAAATGAATGTGTAAACAAAGGCAAATTAAATGATATTTTACCAATGTATGTTAAAAAAAGATGGATAGATCATGAAAATAATAGAAATGTAAATATTACCGATTTTAATAGAGGTATTGCCGAAGTTTACGTAAATAAAGAATGGGAAAAAAAGTTTTTAAATGAAGTTATAGATATAATAAGAAATAAATCTTCCAAAGATATTTTTAATTATCTAAAAGAAACTAAAAAATATTTGGAAAATAAATATGAACTGGATTTTACTGAAAATAATAGTTATAATGATGTAAATAAATTAAGTAATCATATTTATGATACTGAAACTATACCTGAAATAAAAAGAGATGTAAATAAAAAAATAAAATTAGAATTAGTAAATAATAGAAATAAAGTCAGAGAAACTAAAAAAAATAAAATGGAAATTTATAACCATCTTCCCATATAATTATATTGGTGTCGGTTTTAACCCTCTCTTCTTAGCCATATCATACCACTTACTAACCATATGTTGATCTGATCTAATTTTCTTCGATAAAATTGGTTTAGTTCTCGTTAATAATGTAGCAATGGCACCAACTCGCCGAATAACCTCCACATAACCATATGCCTTTACTGCCTGTTTTAATGATTCTTCACGCTGTTTTTTAGTTAATGTAGTAATATTATGGTAACCATAACGACCTAAACCTTTATCATTTTTCATTAAAATGCGACGAGGTCCTTTTCCAGGTTTACCTCTATTGATAATACATTTTGCTCCAACTGCAGTAACTTTACCTGATTTCTTATCTTTTCTAAGATATCCTCTTCTTTTAATTAGACCAGATGGACATTTTAATTCTGTAGTTTTAGTTAAACGTGCCGCTTCACGACTTCTTTTATCTTTGGCTTTGAGTAAAAGTTTAGTAACTTTCTCTGAATATCCTCCTGACTTTTTATAAGAACGTCCATAAAAATACTTATTAGAACGCTTATTAGAACGCTTATTAGAACTCTTATTGGAACGTTTGGATGGTTTCATTATATTTATATAAAATATATAAATATAATATCTTAATAATAATATTATGATCTATTAACTAAACTTACACCATCCAATCCTAAATGAGGAGGAATAGGATATGTAGTATCAGGTAATGATCCAGGATAATTAACTCCAGTGCTACTATTCATAATAATCATAATTAAGACAGCTAAAGTTATGATAACAATAACAGTTGTAATATTTAAACGAGTAACAACTGAAAATACTAAAACAATTGCAATAAATAATGCCAATAATCCAATTTTAAAGTTTCTAGAAAATATATTATGGGGAACATCAATATAAAATCCCTCATTATTATTAGAAGCCATTATATATTATAATAATATTTTTTATTTTTATAATTATTATAACCATCTCCAAATAATATATAACAAAATTCCTAATAAAAATCCTATAAAACTTCCAACTAACACTTGTAACATATTATGACATCCAATATAAACTCGACTGTAAGAAACCATAAATGCCAAAAATATTAAGATAAAAATAGCAATATATGTTATCATATTAAGTGATCGAAGATTTAATAAATAAAATATCCAAAAAGTAGCAGCTAATGTAGCCATTTGAGCATGACCAGATGGCATACCATAAGAATGAATAGGATGGAATTCGTAATTAGGAAATTCACCACAACCAATTTTTGGAGGATTAGGTCTTAAAAATGGTTTATATTTAGGATAAAAATATTTAATTAATTGTTTAAAATATGTATTTGCTATAAATCCTAAAATAATATTACCAAATGCAAAATATATACCTACGAGATTTTGAGAAATCATTGAATAAAAAATTGATGCAAATGTTATAACAATAGGATAAATTATCGAAAAATCTATTATAAACATTCTATATAATTATATTCCAAGATTTTTAAAATAATATATAAATAGATAATCTATTTATATATTATAATGCCATGACTGCATCACACAGAATTCATCAACCACTCGTTTTACAACTTTACATTTTACAATTACAACAATTACAACAATCAAATCAATCACAAGATCCAACCAATAGTATAACTACTGTTATGAACATATACATAACAAAAGATATACGTTTATCTCCGGTTGAGAAAATATGTTCAATATGTTTAGATTCTATTGAAAGTAAAAATATATATAAAATAGATACTTATCAATGTTCTGATTGTGATAAAATATTTCATTGTCTTTGTCTACTTAAGCAAAAAAGAATATTTTATAATAAAAATAAATGTTTATGCCCCCATTGTAGAAATAATAATAAAAAATATAATTCTATCAAACGATTATTCTATAAACTAATATAATTTTTATATCATCATTTATTATAGTAATCAAATGCTTTATTATGATTATCTTAATAATGGTATTAAATATATTATTGATCACAATAATTCATATTCATCTGTCACCATTATTATCCTATTTAAAGTTGGATCCAGAAACGAATTTAATAAATATGATGGTATTTCTCATTTTATTGAACATATGATGTTTAAAGGTACTCAAAGAAGACCAAAATCTCAACAAATAGTTAATGAATTATATAGATATGGTGCTCGTATCAATGCATTTACTGATAGAGATAATACAGGATATTATGTTAAAATAATTCCAAAACATTTAGAAACAGCATTAGATATATTATCTGATATGTTATTTAATTCAAAATTAAATCAAGATGATATAAAAACTGAAAAGAAAGTTGTTCTTAATGAATTGGAAAGATCTAACTCTGAACCTGATAAACAAATTGATCAAATGATTTGTCAATTATTATATAAAAATACATTATTAGAACATGATATTGGAGGTAATGAAAAAAATATTAAAAATTATAACCATCAAATGATACTATCTTATTTATATGAACATTATCAAAATTCAAATATGTTAATATCTATTGCAGGTAAAGTAGATAATAATATTGTAAATAAATTAAATAAATATTTTGGTAATAAAAAATTTAAATATAAACCTCAAAAAAATTTATTATATAACAACAAAACTATCTTCTATCCTGATTTTGCTAATTTACAAAATGGAATTAGATTCAATAATATTATTAGAACTGATGTTCAACAAGCTTATGTTGCTCTTGGTGTTCCGTCTTATGGAATGAATGATGATAGATCATTTATTGTAGATATTATTGGCACATTATTGGCAGGAAATATGGGGTCAAGATTATTTATTAAACTTAGAGAAAAATTAGGTCTAGTTTATACTGTTAAAAAAGATATAGATAAATTTGAAGATTTAGGATCATTAAAAATAATATTTAGTACATTTAATGGTCAAGATTGTATCAAAAAATGTTATAAAATTGTTATAAAAGAGTTTGAAAAATTAAAAAGAAATGGTATTAAACAGAAAGAATTAGATCATACAAGAGATTATATAATAGGAACAATGTTATTATCAAAAGATAATACAAAGAATGTAGCATTATTTTTAGGTTATAATCAACTCTTTATGGGAAAACCATATACATATGAATATTATATAAAAAAATATAATTCTATTAAATGTGAAGATGTACAAAGAATAGCTAATGAAATATTTAAAATTAATAAAATTAATCTATCTATTATTTCTAATTGTAATCTATTTTGACTTTATTTTAACTTTATTTTTATATTATCTTATAATTTTATAATAATATAATTATATAATACAGAATCCTATGACTTATAATAATTGGGAATTATTTCAATATATCTTAACTTGGATTCCTGCATTCGCTTTTCCAACATCTCATCTATTACAAATTTATAAAATGATTAGTTCTGGTCAAGTTAAAGATGTATCTGCCAAAACATTTTATGGATATTTTATCGGCAATATGGGAGCTTATCTATTTACGGAAAAATATACAGATCCTCGAACTATTCTTGCCTATTTATTAACTTCTTTCTTGGAAATTGTTATTGTTACGCTTACTGAAACCGGTACTCAATTCCAAAATATTAAAAAAGAATTGAAAGATGAGACTAAAAGATATAAACTCTATGCCATTATTTTATCAGCAATTATGATTGCAATCTTGGTATTATACATTATCAATTATCAACAAAAATATTTAAAGAAGATAGCTAGTTACGCTGGATTTTTACCAGCCTTACTATTTCCAAGTGCAACTATATTTCAAATATGGAAAATTGTAAATACAGGTAAATTATTAGGTGTATCATGTAAAGCATGGATTTTACAAATCTTAGCAAATATCGGTGCTTACTTTTTAACCAGTAAATTAATGAATTTGAAATCTATTATGGCATTTTTATTAACAGCATCATTGGATCTTGTAATTGTTTTATTATATTTCTATTATGGTGGAAATCCTTGGGATTGTATTATCACTTAAAGAAATATAAAAAATATATTAAAAATGAATAAAAAAAAGGAATCATTGTCATTAGATAATAATTTAATAATGTATATATTAGTTAATAATAATTTGAATATGGGTAAAGGTAAAATTACTGTTCAGGTACCACATTCTGCATGTAATATTACTAATTATTTGACAAAATATCCTACTAATAAATATAAAAAATGGTTACAAACAGGTATGACTAAAATAGTTTTGCGTTCTGATTAAAAAGAGATGAAAGAGTTGATAAATATTTATCAAAATAGAAACAATAAATTATGGTGTAATTATACGATATATATGGGTAAAACGCAGATGGAGTATTAACAACAGTAGTATTTACTCTAATAAGAAAAAATAAAATTCTGGATGAAATAAAAAATTATTATAATTATAACAAAAATCTTGATATAAATATATAATAACTATAAATGAATTTTAATAAATTTATTAAATCATATTGGTTCATATTATTAATAATAATTATTTTTATTTTATTTGGATCTATTAAATTCAGTATACGATTTTATGATAAAGAAACTTTCGATAATATTTGGGCATCTTGTCCTAAAACTCAGAATTGTTCTAAAGATGGAATTATACATAAATGTAATGCAAAATCTATGAAATTAGATGATGAATTATGTCATAAAAATTATTCTAATTTAGAAAAAAAATATCAACAATGTCAAACTAATATTAGTGATCAAGAATCTATGAATTCTACTCTACAAAGTGAACTTTCTGAACAAAGATCATCTTCTAGTAATTTATCATCAAAAAATCAACAATTAACATCTGATATTGTAGATTATAAACTTTTGAATACCAATTTACAAAATGAAGTTACAATAGATAAAAATAAAATTAATAAATTAACACAAAATAGTGATACTCAAAATGTACAGATACAAAATCTTAATTTAGAACTAAATTCTCTTAAAACTTCTCTTCAAAAAACAAAACTTATAACTTGTACTAATAATTGTAAAATTAGATTAGCCAATAATCCTACTTTAGGTATTACGCTTTTAAATCAAGATGTCAAATTTAATACTTACATTATTTTAAGTCATAATGATAATAAATGGACTTTAACATCTAATGGCTACATTGTTTTAAACAATAATCCTACATATGGTTTGACTGTATTAAATCAAGATATAAAAGAAAATGCTTCTATTGTTTTACATCAAGGAAAAAATAAATGGACTGTTGATAAAAATGGATATATTCATTTAGCCACCAAACCAGAATATAGTCTAACTTTTGGTAAATATGGTGTTCATGGTGGTTCATATAGTGTCTTATTATCTAAAATAGGTAGTAAATGGAGTATGAATTAATAATTGTATTTATTGATGAATAATTTATTGTAAATAGTTAGAACAGTATACTAAATATGATAAAGTTATAAATAAAATCTTTAGATAATATATATGACTTCACAAACATTGGCGAATAAAATTAATGAACTTTGTCAAAAAATAAAAACAGTATATCAATTAGTAATTAGTGTCAATCCTATAACAATATTGGGATTAAATGTTGTCAATCCATCTCAAATACAAAATAGACAAATGGGAGTATTTCTCTATCAACCTACCAATGAACTTGTTTTTATGGTTAGAGATGATAATAGTACAATTCGATTTGCACGTCTACCACTTAATATGGGACCACCACTTGGATTTACACCATGTATATCACCTGAAAGAACATTAAATGTACAAACTATACCTGGAACTCTACAAGATATTCTTAAACTTCGTCCTATCTTAGGTATGAATTATGAACCAAGTCCCTCCGATTATACTTCACTTCCACCACCAGTTCAATACGGAGATACTGATTTTAGTAATGCTGATTTTGAAGGACTATGGGGAGATACACTTAATGTCGGTTCAGGTAGTTGTACAACAGCTGAAGCACGAAATGATATAGTTAATATGAAACAAGATCTAAATGTAAATTATGTACGTTTCTTTAATTTAAATCAAGAAGCTTTTAGAAATCATGTAGCATTTGCCGATTACTGTGAAACAAATAATGTTAGTATCACATGGCCTTTAGACTTCTGGGTAAATTTCACAGGTGATCCCAGTTTAGTTGTCACACTTATCAAAACTTTAGGTGCCCATCCTGCTACTATCGGTTGGCGTCTTGGTAATGAACTTAATGGTACAACAGAAGCAACTAAAATTGCTAAACTCTTTAAAACTGTTGTTCAAAATGATCCAATGAAACATGCCATTAGTTCTAGTTTACAAGAACAATTCTTTCCAAGTATGTCTACTCTTATCAGGAATGCAATTGTTGCATTAGGATTAGAACAAGAATATGAGGATCATTGGTTTCAAATGGTAAATGTATATCCAAGTGATCCAGTTAATTCTCCGACAATGGAGTTGGATATGGTGATAAATACATTATGGCCAGGTAGTGATTTTGCGAATCAGCCATTATTGATTACAGAATATGGAACAGCTTGTAATGTTAGTGATGCAATTCAAGCAAGTGCAGTACAAGCACAGGCGCAATTTATAAAAGATGCTGCGACAAATTCAGGTAAACCATTATTTTTGGGTGGTTGTTTATTTAAATATACAAATGAATTATGGAAGACAACTGATCCTTCTTGTCAACAGGATGAGTTGGGTATCAATGAATTTGCAGGAACATTCTGTACAGCAACTCAGATTAGTTCAACAAATCTTTATCGAGTAGATGATTTAACTAAAAAACCTGCATATGCGAGTTATAAGAGTGTTGTAAATCCATAAATATTGTAATAAATTTAATTAAAAATAATATTTATATATATTATATGTCAGCTCAATTAGCAAGTAAAATTAATAAACTATGTCAACAAATTAAGAATATTAATAAACGTGTCATTATTAATGAAATTGTACATTCTAAATTTCCACTGGATTCCGGTACAGCCATTTTAACAGCTTCTAATCCATTAAATATGGCAAATATCAGTATTAATCAAGCCTTATTTACTAAAATAGGTCAGATTGTTAATTTCTCTTTTGGATTTAGTGCTGACATTACTGGAGGATCAGGTGGAGAATTTGATTTAACTTTACCTATATCATCCGATTTTACTTCATTTAATGATGCTTATGGTGTAGTTACAGATTTTGATGAAAACAATATTGGAGTAATTAGATCACAAGCAGGAACAAATTTATTGCGAGTATTTGTGGATACAGATTTAGCAATAGTTACACTTAATATACCTGTAGGAATGGTTCAATATATTATTATATAATTTATAGAATAGAAATAAATAGTGTAATTGAAAAATACATAAATATAAGAAAATATTAATAATCTATAATATAGATGATAAAAAGTATTATAAATTATTTTTTTACTGAAAATAAAACAAACCAAAATATATTAAATAAAAAAGATTTAAGTAAAAAAGATTTAAGTAAAAAAGATTTAAGTAAAGAAGATTTAAATAAAGAAGATTTAAATAATATTTCTAATGACAATATTTCCGTTAATACCTTCAATTATACTATCATTCCACAAAATTTTAATAATATATTATTCAATCATAAAAAAAATATTGGATTTTGTTTTTCTGGTGGTGGTCCTCGATCATGTTGTGCAACTCTTGGATATATTCGTGCATTACATCAAATGAATATATTGAAAGATGTTAAATATATTTCGTGTGTATCAGGATCAACATGGACTTGGATACCATATACATATTTATCAAAAGATTATGATGAAGAGATATTTATAGGTTTAGATAAATTTAAAAATTTAGATACAAAATTGGATATAAAGATGGTAGAATATATTGATTCAAAATATTTTGGGAACAGTTTAGTATCACTTGCAAGTAATACACAATTAATAGAATATATTTATGAAGGTTTTAAACATATGGGTTATGGTGAAAGAACAAGAATTTGGCCATATATGTTAGGTAAAATATTTTTAGAACCATATGATATACTTGATACTAAATTTTTTGCACCAAATCAAAATATTGTAGATATATTTCATGCAAATCCATTAAATCTAACAGAAGAGTTTAAAATACCATATAATGATGATAGACCATTTATTATTTCTAATAGTAGTATTGTTAGACCTGATAAAAAAGGTACATTAATTAATACTGATTTTGATTTATTAGTTATGACACCACTTTATAGCGGAACATTGGCTGTATTGAAAGATAAAGATGGCTCTTTTGGCGGTAATTATTCCAATACATATAGTTTTCATCCATTAAGTTATGAGGAACAATCTAACAATATTTCTATTGCTAAAGTTAATATACCTCTTATGCATTCATTAGATGATATTAATAGATTTAATCTATTTGATATGATGGGATCTAGTAGTGCTGCTTATGGTATTGTCACAGAGTTAATTGGATTAACAGTTGTAAATCCATCTTATAGATTAGTTGACAGAGAAATGAATAAAGTTAAATATTTTGATTGTGTAGATGGTGGAATATTGGATAATGTTGGAATACTTCCGATGTTACAGAATCAAGTTAAGAATATAGTATTATTTATCAATAGTAATAATATAATAATGGTAGATAAAGATGATATAAAGATGACAAGAAGTATAGAAATAGCATTAAGACAATTATTTTTGGGAGATGAAAATGTGGATAAGCAAAAATATTTTCATTATTTTGAGTATATAAATAATCTCAAAGTATTTGATAATAAAGATAATATAAGATGGAAAGAATTATTGGATAAAATGAGAAAGAATATTATAGAAAATGATATAGCATATGTTGAAATGGATGATTTAAAAGTATTAAAAAATGATAACTTTCATGTAAAAGAATATAAAATAGATAAATTATTAATAATATATTTATATAAATCAAAAGATTGGACACAAAATAGATTGAATGAAGATGTCCAAAAATTAATACAAACATATTATTATAAAGATTTTCCTTATTATGATACTATATTTGAAAATAGTGGATGGTTTAATAAAGAATTATTACAATTAACTGCTTCTGAAGTTAATTTATTGTCTGATTTATGTCATTGGAATGTTATCAAGAATTCATTAATAAATGAAGGTATTAAGAATTTATTTAAATAAATATTCAAAATTATTTTTTTTTAATAGTAATTTTTTTAGTTACATTCTCAGTTTTATCTTTTTTAGATTTATCTTTTTTAGATTTATCTTTTTTAGCTTTAATCTCTTTTTTAGCTTCTTTATTTGCCTTACGTAGAACAGGATCATATTTATCTTTATTTTTATGTGTATATTTTGATGGTTTTGATTTTGTCTCTGTTTTATTTTTTACAATCAAATTATAACTGTCAACTATTTTTTTACATTCATCTAATGTTATCGTACTTGGATCTTCTATCTCTTTAGGTACTGAAACTATCTTTTTACCTGATAAAATAAATGGACCATAAGGTCCATTCATGATTTTAACCGATTTATTAAAAACTTTTATTATTTTATCATCCTTCCCCTTTATACAATCTATTGCCGTTTCTAATGTAATATTTTCCTTATCCTTCATATTATAATTTTTATCATCATATTGTAAATATAAACCATATTTACCATCTTTTAATACTATATTCTTACCATTATATTTACCAAGGATTATCGGATATTTTATTAGACCATTTGCCTCTTCTTCTGTAATAGTTTCAATATTATATTCTTCTTTTATTGATACATATCTTATCTCATCTTTCTTATCACCTATCTGTAAAACTGGTCCATATTTTCCCATGTATGCATAAATATTTTTATCTGAATTGTTTTCCTTACCTACAATTCTCTTATTAATATCTTTTTTATCTATCTTCCCTTGTTGAGAATTCAATTTAACTACATTTGGATGATAATTTTCATAAAATTTTTGAACAACATTTGACCATATTTTATTACCTTTTGCAATTTCATCTAATTCACTCTCTACCTTCGATGTAAATTGATAATTCATAATATCAGAGAAATATTCCATCCAAAATTTTGTTACATCTTTACCAATGTCAGTTGGAAATAATTTATTTTTTTCACCTTCTAATATAGTTTCATTAAAATTTTCAGTGATATTATTATTCATTAATGTATAAATTTTGTATTGAACTTTCTTACCTTTATGAGTTTCTTTAATAACATATTTTCTATCTTGAATGGTAGAAATTATGGAAGCAGTTGTTGCTGGTCGACCTATACCTAATTCTTCCATTTTTTTAGTTAAAGTTGCTTCTGAATAATGTGGAGTTGCTTTAGTAAATTTTTCAGTTGTAGTAATAGTTTTATAATTTAATTTTTGATTTAACTGGAGAGATTCAATAATTTTTAGATTTCTTTCCATTTTAGATTGTGAATCAATTTCAACTTCATCTTCATCAATATCTTTATAGTCATAAATAATTTTATAACCTTGGAAGATTATTTTTTCAGATTTACAAATAAATTTTTCAGATCTATTATTAATATCAATCTTTACTGTATAAACTTCAACTTCACATGGTGCCATTTGAGAAGAAATAGTTTTTTTCCAAATGATTTCATATAATTTTTTTTGTAGTGGATTCATATTAGTTTCATCTAAATTTTTTAAATCGATTTTTGTCGGTCTAATACATTCATGAGCTTCTTGTGCATCTTTTGCTTTAGTTTTATATTTCCGAATATTCAAATAATCTTCTCCAAATTTATCTAAAATATAATCCTTAATTTCTATCATAGCTTCTTCAGAAATATCTACACAATCTGTTCGATGATAAGTAATATAACCATTTTCATATAAAGTTTGTGCATGATTCATAATTATTTTAGCACCCATATTTAATTTTCTACCAGCTTCTTGTTGTAAGGTAGATGTTCTAAATGGGGCAGATGGATATCTCTTAAGTTTTTTCTTTTGAATATCTCCGATGGTAAATTCTGCTATTTTACAAGTATCTAAAAATTTTATGACTTCCTTATTATCAATTGAATTATTATTATCAACTGAATTATTATTTAAATCTTGGTTTGTAAAATTTTTATCTAAATCTCCTTCTAAACCATTTTTAAATATTCCAACAGTCTTATAATAAGAATGACTTTCAAATTTTTCAATCTCTTTCTCCCTATCTATTACCAATCTAGTAATTACACATTGGACTCTTCCTGCACTCTTAGCTTTTTCTACGTGTTTCCAAGTAACAGGACTTAATTCAAAGCCAACTAAGCGATCTAAAATTCTGCGAGCTTGTTGGGCATTAACTAAATTTAAATCAATTTTATGTGGATTCTTAAGTGCATCTAAAATTGCTTTCTTGGAAATATTATTGAAAACAATCCTTTTTGGATCTTTTAATTTGAGAACTTCTGCTAAATGCCATGCTATCGCTTCTCCTTCCCTATCTAAATCAGATGCTAAAATTACATCAGAACAATATTTCTGGGAATTCTTTAATTCAGTTACTAATTTAGTATTAGTTATAACATAATTGGGTTTAAAATTATTACTAATATCTATTCCCATATTTTCTTTATTTAGATCTCTAATGTGTCCAAAACTAGATTTAACAATATAATTGTCACCTAAAAATGCTTGCAGTTTTTTAGCTTTTGTTGGAGATTCAACGATAATTAGAATTTTCATTATAATTATAAGTATTTATATATAATCTATTTTTTTCATTTTTTTAAATAATTTTATAAAATTTATTTAATATCTTATTATATGATATTTTAATTAATTCTCACTCAAGGGCCCATGCATTTTCTTGACGAATTTTTTCTTCTTCTTCTGGAGTAAAATCATTTTTTATGTGAAATAATTCTCTCAATTCTTCAACTGGTTTATCCTTAATAAATTCTGCAACATAAGTAGTACCTGTTTCCATGAGTCTCTTAGTATCTAAAAAATCAGCAGCTTCAAGAAGAAGACATACCATATCAAATCCTACATCATTAAAGAATTTTTTATCCCATTCATTTAAAGTTATATCTTCCTTATCTACTGCATTTACATATTGTTCATAATATTTTACAATATTTTTGAAAACTACAGCAGTAATATCATAGTTAGGAAATGATATTGGATTATTTTCATTAAAAGGTATATCATTTACCATATCAGATACTGTTTTCATCATGTTAATAATACTTTTCTGAACAGCTACTAATTCATACTCTATTTCCTCTTCAATTTGCTCTTCAATTTGCTCTTCAATTTGCATTTTATCTACAGATACATCTTTATCTACAGTATGTGGGATCCGTACAGGTAGACTGAAGATTATCTGAGATTCATTTTGGTTAGATTCAATTTCCATTTGTATTGATAATTTGCCTTGATAATTTGTCAAAAATTATCCTTCAATTTTTTTTAAAATAAACCTACCATTACACAATGCCATTGTATATATATAAAATATTGATATTATCCAAAAAAAACCATCTATTTTAGAGAAATTATTTTTGTTATAATATTGATATTAACTTTTTTTAACACGTATCTTCCGAATACCCACCAATGGTTTTATATCATTAATGGAATGTTCTTCATGATAAACGACTTTTAAATACCATTGCATAGTTGATAAAAATCTATCAAAATCGACTCTCACAACACATTCAATTTCATTATTATTAGGATTATATTTCTGATTATTTTCTAATGATTCTATATCTATATTTTCATTTAAAGGAATATATTTTTTCTGAGTTATTGGAATACTGGGTATTTGAATCTTGTAACCTAATAATTGATTTATTTTAATTAAATCTACTAAAGAACGTGGTCTTTGTCTAATTAAACGTTTCTGAATATCACCCTCTAGACATAGAAATTTCATTCCCATGTAATAATAATGATACTCTGGATTATACACAATTTCATCAAAATTATTTGCACCCATTAATTGTGCCCATTTAATACCCCATTTATCCCAATATTGTCTCCATGTATGTGTACCACGCATGCCAACATCCATAAAATAAAATTTTGATAGAGGGTCAACTAAATAACGTTCCACTTGAGTTGTATAGCAACTACCATCAATATACATATCAATATCATGTATATTTCTCATACCATATGAGTATAAAATAGATCCACTCAATATTAAAAAACCTCTCCTATCTTTTAAAGATACATTTTGAGCAAACCATCTCTTAAAAGTAGCCAGTAAAATACGACTCTTTCGCATTCTAATATCTATATGCCTCTGCAATAATTGATTTTCCAAAAATTTTAAACTATTTTTACAAAAATATATTTGACCATTTTCTACAGTCTTGTAGTATCTTGTATTTAAATGAAAACAACCTTTTTTTACTATAATCTGATTAATATTCAGTTTAATCAATTCATGATGTTCTGACTTGATATTATCAAAAACTATAACCGTTATATACCCTCCTTCAAATTTATATACAGTTTTTAACATATCTTTAATACTATCTATATCTTTGTATAACCCTGTATCAGCATATAATTGATAAATTAATGACTCAGCACTTTTAGACGATAATTTAATATATTTTATATAATAAACATTTCCTCTTTCATTTAAATATTTTAATAAATTTGATTGAGTAACCTCATACCAAACAGTTAATAATAATGTTTTGGGACGACATTTAATATATTCTAATATAATTTGATCTATATCTTCTGACACGTCTTGTATCATAGATCCAGAATATTTCTTAGCTAATTCAATCATATATTTTGGGTAATTTAAATACTGTAATGGTATATAGTATTTAAATGGTAGAATATCATCAAACATGGGATTTACATCATATTCTCGACACCACTCTGGAAATTTTGTATAATAATAATCAATATTATTATCTTTAATAAGATTTGTATGTAATACCTTAGATAATTTATCTTTATACATATTGTTTACAATACTAGAGAAATTATAGACTTTATTAATTCAATTTTTTTATAATTTCTACTCCTCGAGACTATCTGTAGTTGTCTTTAGGAACCGACGTTCATCTCTATTAGGAGAAGGTAATAATTCCCAGATAATTTCAATGGGGAAATGTAGTGGTTGAGATGATGTAACCTGTATTTCTGAAACATGTGAATCAGATGAATCATATGAAACATGTGAATCAGATGAAATAGGTATATTATCTGTTGCAGTTACTAAAAAAATGCGTTCATTGATCATAATGGTAAATTAAACTGAATAACAATCAATAAAATTAACCTGTCATTTTTTTATTTTTGAACAGATGGTACCCACCATACAGTACGTCCTTCTAAATCTTTACTTTTAACTTCTTCATCTAAATTTGTTTTCTTTCTTCGATAAACATCAAATGGATAAGTATGGATACCATTTTTGACTTGTTTCTTATAACTGGCTGCAACTACATAATTCATTGCTTTCCAAATATGTTCTATTTCTGATTCTTTTAAATCTTTAACCTTTCGGAATGGAGATACTTTGGCATGATAGAGTATTTCTGCTCTCAAATAGTTACCAATACCAGATATAATTTTTTGATCATTCAAGACTAAAACAATCATTTTGTCTTGTATGCGTGATTTTTTCATTAATTTATAAAAATCATTTTTAGAAATATCTTCTCTCAATGGATCTGGACCAATTGTATTAAGTTTTTTTTCTAATTCTGCATCTGAAAATGAAAATTTAATGGTTCCAAAATTACGTACATCATCAAAATAAAAATTTCCTTTAGATGTAATAAATGTAACATGACTATGATGTGTTGGTTTTAACAATAATTCTCCAGTCAATCCCAAAGTAATCCAAATAGATCGTTGTAGATCTAATATAATATAAATGAATTTACCTTTGGTATTGAAACTTATAATGTGTGCTGGTAAACTATTGATAAATTTTGTATAATTATCTGGAACTTTACCTCTAGAATATCTACCACTATTAATAATAACATCATTGATAATTGCATTTTTAAATTTCTTATTAATAACATCAACAATTAGTGAAACTTCAACTAATTCAGGCATTTATATATAATTTATATATAATTTATATATAATCTATATTTTTATATTGTTTTTTTATATTATTCAAAAAAATTGAATAATATTTTAATCTAAATTATTCACATCCTTATATCATAATGCAAAACAATAAATATATGATTAAGGGCATGTTAATCGAATTGGGATCTCTCATGTCCAAAGTTATCTCCTTACAGAGCCAAATTGTTAATAAACTTGACAATATGAAATTAGATGATGAAATATCTCCTCAGATAATAAATACTATATCACCACCAGTAATTCAATCTTCAATAGTACCATTAACTATTAATTCTACAATATTAGTAAATAGTATGACTGAAAATGGTCGTGAATATGAACTTGATTATATTTTAGGAACATGTACATGTCCACATTACAAATACTCAGGGCCATTATTGTGTAAACATATGAAAAAAGTATATGAAAATCCGATAATTTATGGGTTAAATAACCATGATGTGAAGAATTTAGAAACAATGTATTCAAAATAATTTTGATTCAAAATAATTTTGATTGAAAAAACTAATATCTTTTTTTATAACTAAATTTCTTTCTAAATTTTTTTTTTTTAAATGATCTTTTTTTCTTATTAAATGATTTTTTATTAAATGATTTTTTATTAAATGAATTTTTTCGATTATTATTTTTAAAAAAGTTTTCGATCATGGTTTTCTGTTTATTATTTAATTTTTTAATTACATTTTCTGGTACACGTGAAATTAAATTAAATTTCTGTCTGCCCAAAATATTTGCAAGTTCCATATATATAATATATTTGGGTCCAATTTTAGTCACAGATAATTCTGAATCTTGAGAGATATTAGCTTCACTTTTTTCAAAAGGAAAACAAGTTTTATATCTATATCCAACTTTTTTAGCCATATTTATGAATAAACTCTGTATTAAAGCACTCATAATGCTATTTTCATCTATATTGACACCACCTTTTTGGGATATATTATTATTATAAATATATTCTTGATTTATTAATTGATTTTTAGTCATTACAATATCTTGAGCTTCTTTCATAATGTCTTGTGCCGCTTTTTTTATTTCTTTTAATCTATCATATTTTAAATAATTATTTCTACACCATTTTTTTGTCTCTTCGACTTCATGTGTATCACTATATTCTCTAAATTGTTTATAAAGTTTTAAAAGAGTTAAGATATCACCATTGACACTTCTATATCCTTTTTTGGCTCTATCATATTTTATCTTTTCTTCTTTATATCCTCTATCACCTTGACGAAGTCTCATATCCCTGATAAATGTGTTCATACGACCATCAGCACTATTTAATAAAGCAGCCAATGTAATCATATCATATTCCACACGATAATAATAACTTTCAATAACTGCTTTAGCAATAATTGGATCTAATTTACGAAATTTTAACATTTTATTACCTAATTCTGTCAATTTACCTTCTGGACTCATTTTATCTATTGCATCTAATGCATACAACCTATATAATGCCGATTTTATAAAATTATCTTTAGGTGGTTCTATTAATTCTTTAAGTAGTTTTAAGAGATCATAAATAGTATGAATGTAAGGTAATTTCAAGAAGCGTAGAATATCATTAGTTATATCTGATTTTCGAATATCAACAACAGGATAATCTATAAAAGTTTTATATTCTTTTTCTGTATAGAGTCTATAACATATTCCTGGTTTAGTTCGACCAACTCTCCCAGTTCTTTGCGTAACTTGAGCTTTTGATATCCTTTCTTGTAACAATCTTCTTTCCATTTTATCTGGATCATAACTATCAACATATGCCCATCCAGAATCAATTATATAAACTAAACCTTTAACAGTCAGAGATGATTCAGCTGCATTAGTTGCCAGTACAATTTTTCGAGTAAAAGGTCCATTTGGATGATTACGATATTTAAATTCATTAACAGCATAATTTTGTGTTTCTAAATTAGAACCACCACTCAATTCAATACAAAAAGGTTTATCAATTTTTTTATTTTTTACTTCAATTTGTAATTTCTTACAACCTTGAATAGCTTCATTAGAAGAATTTACAAAAAAAATGATATCGCCATCATCGGTATTTTGTAATAATTTGATTAAAATATCAATTCCAGCATTTAAAAAATCTTTTTCAGGATTTTTGAGTTCAGTGGGTAAATATTTGATTTGCACAGGATAATTTGTAAGAGCTCCTGAAACTTCTATTAATTTATATTTAAAATCATGTTTAAAATAATTTGCAAATATCTCTGGATTAATTGTAGCACTCATTATAATTAATTTTAAATTTGGATTTATTTTTAACGCTTTTTTCATCAATAATAATAACAAATCTATCTGGATTCCTCGCTCATGCGCTTCATCAATTATCACTATATCATATGCACTTAATTTAGGATCATTTATTAATTGTGCCACTACACTACCATCTGTCGATATTAAAAGTTTAGTTTTTATATTTTTACTCGATCTACCATTAGATAAACGAGATCCACGATATTGGTAACCAACTTCTTGACCCAATTCCACATTAGAAATAGATGCTGCAGTTTTAGCTGCTTTTATAACTGCACCTCTTTTGGGAATAGTCATTACTATATTTCCCTTATAATTAGTAGTATGGAGAGCATAAAATGGTAATAATACAGATTTGCCGCTTCCTGTTCCAGAGACGAGTAAAATGACTTGATTTTCATTGATTAATTTAATAATTTTATCTCTATCTGCATAGACAGGTAATTTTGTCCACCATTCAGTTTGTTTTCTATAATTATTACTATATTCTTGACCAGTTAATGGATTTGGTTCTTTACCTTCAGGATCTAAAATACCATATATCTGATTCATATAATATATGATAATATTTTTAATTGAATGCCATTATAGACAGATATTATCATTTTTTATAAAAAAATGAATTATAATTTTACAATAATATAGTGTTATATTTAAGAAAAAATGGACAAAAACAATGTTTATTCGAGTCTAAAACGAATCCTATTAATAGATTGTGGAGATGTTACATTTGGAATATTTTTTAAATCCTATAATATCTATCAGAGTCGATTAGAGAAAAGGAACAATGAAGAGGTTTTAGAAACAGATTTAGCTGAAAATGAAGAATTTTTAAAAATTATGAAAAAACAATTCATCAATACTACAAAACGATTGAAATTTAAATATAATGTTAAATATCAACATATATTTTATATCAAGGATAGTCCTTCAGAACAAAATTGGAGAAAAAAATTTTATGAAGAATATAAGAATAATCGTAATGGAACAAAATATAAAAATAAAAATTTTCAATTAGGAAATTTATTTAAAAAAATTTATAGAAAAATATACCCTATAATTAAAGAAAAATTTAACATCAATATTATTCAAATTAATAATGCCGAAGCTGATGATACTATTTCCGTCATTACACAAAATATACCTAATCATGTTATCACTATTATCATATCTTCTGATACTGATTATTTACAGTTATTGACAAGAAATAATATTTTCATTTACACATTAAATGGACAACTTGTAAATAAAAAATTAGAAGGTAAAACAGCTGAAGAAAAATTACTCTGTAAAGTATTATATGGAGATAAAACTGATAATATACCACCTTGTATAACTAATACAAAACTTATTAAATATTATTTAGAAAATCCATTAGCTCTATTTAATGAACTCAAATCTAATCAGGAAATATTTAACAAATTTAATCTTAATCGATTACTTATCGATTTCACATATATTCCAACAAATATTAAAGATAATATTCTATTACAATATGAAAAATGTATCTCAACTATATCTATCTAATTATCAGTTTATAATCTATTTATAATATATTTATTCATAATAATTTCTTAAATTTTTCAATAATATTTTCTAAATTATCATCCATCACTTCTGTCTTATCTATTTTATCTATTTTATCTATTTTATTGAAATGACTTCTAACATAAATTTTTATCAAATTTGAAATAACACCTCCTATATGTTTGCAATGATCTCGTTTGGGAACAACTGACCATTGATCACCACAATTACATTCAAATTTAATGCCATTGTGATCATTAATAATACTCACCTCATACATTTTACTAGCTTCTGTTGATGATTGTACATTAAAACATATATTATTATCAAATAGAGGTGAACCTTGATGTACAAGATCAGTAAAATCAGAGAGTTTATCTTCAATTTTACGTTTCTTGACTGATTGTGATTGGTTTATATTTATTAGAAAACTACTTTTAGACATCTTAATAATGTGATAAAAAAACTTTATACAAAATTATGTTCAATTTTTTTGGAATCCATATAAAGAATAATTGTTCATATCTGTTATGAAAAGATGTCAAGGTTATAGATATAATGGCAAAAAATGTCATACACGTGTAGAAGGGAATGGCATATATTGTTGTCCAAAACATAAACCTCTGAACTATGATGATATAATTGAAGAATGCAATATTTGCTGTAATGAATTAAAAAACGAAGATATTAAAATATTGAAATGTCGCCATGCACACCATAGAACGTGTTTAGATATGTGGATTAAATCATCACGTGATATTATAGTAAGTTGTCCATTATGTCGCACACCAATTAAAAATAATAAAAAGAAATATATACAAAAAAAATTATAAATATTGATATACTATATTTTGACAATGTTACCCAGTACATGGAATATAATTACTATGTTATAAAAAAATGCACCTTGATATACAAATATTTTTGATATATTTGTAAAACATTCTAGATAAATTTTGTATAAAATATTAAATTGAATGTATATACAGTATTAGAATTAACTTAATTAAAAAATAATGAATTAAAAAAAATAAATAAGTATCTTTACTTAAAAGATTATCTCTATATAATCTAAATATATGGAAACACAATTATCAGAAAAATGGATAATCTGGTATCATCATGTAAATGACAATAATTGGCTGGAAGAAAATTACACAAAATTATATGAGATTGAAACCATAGAAGATTTTTGGAAAATAAATGGTACTATTAAAACTTATACTACAGGAATGTTCTTCGTTATGAAAGAATATATATTTCCAAGATGGGAATATATTAATAACATGGATGGCGGTTATTGGACATTTAGAATTTCAAAAAAAGATTTAGATAAAATTTGGATATCTTTATTTGCAGCACTTATAGGGAATACTTTAACTAAAAAAGTAGAAAATATGTCTATAATAAATGGTATATCATTGAGTCCTAAAATAAATAACTGTATTATTAAAATTTGGAATAATGATCATAATTTTAATGATATCAGTTTATTAAATGATAACATTTCTGGTATAATTCTATCTGATGCATATTATCGTAGACATCAAGATCAAAATGATTTGATGAAAGAACCACCCATATTAACATCAAACTCTCAAAATAATATATCTACAATTTAATTTATATACACTATATTATTAAATAAAAATTGACTAAATTCATATTATATATTGAAAATCATGCTTCATCTACTATATTTAATGATATACAATTTATCATTAAATGCAAACACTATGATCCATATTTTATAAAATTATAAAGATACTGGGTATATATAAAGTTTTAATCAAAAATCTTATAAATGATATATTACAAAGTTTCACCCATCTTTGAAATTAAATGTAATTATAAAATTACAGATACAGGTCTCCAAAACTTATATCCATATTGTGACATAATTAGATAAAAAAAATTGAATAAAATAAATGATATTATAATATCCAATCAAATATCAAATGGTAAAACATATCTTGCATATAATGGCATATAATTTATCATCAAAATGTGGTTTCCAGACACAATTAAGACTCAAATCCTGTAATCAATATTTATATAAAATGGTAAAGATAATAAATATACCTCCAGTTTTAATCAATAATATTACAAATACAATATTACAAAGTTTAATCAATCTTCAAGAATTAAATCTAGATTGTAATGAGAAGATCACAGATGTAGGTCTCCAAAACTTAACCAATCTCAGAGTATTAAATCTAGATGGCAATCGGAATATCACAGATATAGGTCTCCAAAACTTAACCAATCTGCGAAAATTAAATCTATCATATAATCGGAAGATCACAGATGTTGGTCTCCAAAACTTAACAAATCTCAGAGAATTAAATCTTGAAAATAATAGAGTGATCACAGATGCAGGTCTCCAAAACTTAACAAATCTCAGAGAATTAAATCTTGAAAATAATAGAGTGATCACAGATGCAGGAATCCAAAACTTAATCAATCTCAGAGAATTATATCTAAGATATTATCAAAATATCACCGATACAGGAATCCAAAACTTAACTAATCTCATAAAATTAAATCTTGTATTGAATCAGAAGATCACCAATATAGGAATCCAAAACTTAACCAATCTCAGAGAATTAAATCTTGGATGGAATCAGAAGATCACCGATATTGGAATCCAAAATTTAACTAATCTCAGAGAATTAAATCTAAGATGTAATGACAAGATCACGGATGTTGGTCTCCAAAACTTATATCCATATTGTGACATAATTAGATAAAAAAAATTGAATAAAATAAATGATATTATAATATCCAATCAAATATCAAATGGTAAAACATATCTTGTATATAATGGCATATAATTTCTCATCAAAATGTGGTTTCCAGACACAATTAAGACTCAAATCCTGTAATCAATATTTATATAAAATGGTAAAGATAATAAATATACCTCCAGTTTTAATCAATAATATTACAGATACAATATTACAAAGTTTAACCAATCTCAGAGAATTATATCTAGGTCAGAATCAGAATGTCACAGATGCAGGAATCCAAAACTTAACTGATCTGAGATTATTAAATCTAAAGTGGAATCATAAGATCACCGATATTGGTC
>SDBT01004787.1_pt1 | contig 22892 bp, 20 predicted proteins | sample 2277101 | NCBI WGS metagenome assembly SDBT01 (sample SAMN10404973, study PRJNA504765) | marine sediment metagenome | isolation source: marine sediment core GS10_PC15, 103 cmbsf | place: Arctic Ocean: Southern Knipovich Ridge | collected 2010 | reverse complement strand
CTAACAAAAGTTTTTTTACCTGTGTTAGATATGGGAATGTCTTAGAAAGTACAGGTTCAGTTATTCCTTTTTTTGAATCAAAGATAAAGGAAGGAAAGAATATTCCATTAACAGATTCTAAGATGACTAGATTTATTATTAGTCCTGAACACGCAGTAGAATTAGTTTTTAATGCTTTAAAATATTGTGTTGGTGGAGAAGTATTTGTACCTAAACTACCTGCATTTAAAATTGTTGATTTAATTGATATATTAAAAGAAAAGCACAAGGCAAGCAATAAAATTGAAGTAATTGGTATAAGGCCAGGGGAAAAAATTCACGAATTAATGATTAATAATGCTGAAATTCCTAGGACATATAAATTTAATAATTTATATGTGATTACTTCATCAATAGAAAAATATCCTGACATCAAATCTGCAGAGTATATTATTAATGGTCAAGAAATTAAAGAAAATGAAATGGAAAAGTATAGTTCTAAAGATGTTGTTATTTCTAAAGAGAAGGTTAGTGAATTATTCAAATATTTGGGGTTATTATAAATGATACCTTATGGGAAACAATTTTTAGATGAAGAAGATATTAATGTAGTTGCAGATGTTCTTAAAAGTGATTTCTTAACAACAGGTCCAAAAATAAATGAGTTTGAAAATAAAGTCGCAGAATATACTGGTGCAAAATATGCTGTAGCAGTCTCTTCTGGTACAGCTGCACTCCACTTAGCTTGTCTGGCTGCCGGACTAAAAAAAGGAGAAGAATTAATAACATCACCAATGAGTTTTGCTGCTTCTGCTAATTGTGCATTGTATTGCAGAGCAAAGCCAATCTTTGTTGATATTGATGAGCAAGGATTAATTGATGTTGATAAAATAGAAGGAAAAATAAATGACAAAACAAAGGTAATTATTCCTGTTCATTATACTGGGTTGCCTTGCAATATGGAAAAAATAAAACAGATTTCAGATAAACATAATTTGACTATAATTGAAGATGCTTGCCATGCATTAGGAGCAAAATATAAAGGTTCGAAGATAGGGGATTGTAAATATTCTAATATGGCTGTTTTCAGTTTTCATCCAGTAAAGCAGATAACAACAGGAGAAGGAGGAATGATCACAACAAATTCTAAAGAATTGTATGAAAAATTAAAGATGTTAAGGAATCATGGAATTACTAAGGATCCAAAAAAGTTAATCAATAAAAATGAAGGACCTTGGCATCAAGAGATGCAAGAATTGGGTTTTAATTATAGGATAACTGATTTTCAATGTGCTCTTGGAATTAGCCAATTAGGTAAGATTGAAAAGTTTATAGAGAATAGAAGAAAGATTGCAAAGAAGTATGACAAGGTATTTGAAAATAATGATAATATTGAGATAATCAAAGAAAAGGAAGGACAATTTGATTCCTATCATCTTTATGTTATAAGAGTAAAAGATAAAGAAACAAGATTAAAACTATTTAATTATTTGAAAAATAACAATATCTTTTGTCAAGTCCATTATATGCCAGTTTATTGGCATCCTTATTATCAAAAGTTAGGTTATGAAAAAGGGCTATGTTCTAATGCTGAAGAATTTTATCAAAGGATGATTAGTATTCCTATCTACCCTAAATTAACTGAAAAAGAACAGGAATATGTAATTGAACAAATAAAAGAATTTAAGGAGGTAAATAAAAACAAAAAGATTCTCAGTAAAAGGATATATTTAAGAGAATTAACTCTTGACGATGCTTCCCATAAATATTGTAGTTGGTTAAATGATCCTGAGGTGAACAAATATCTAGAAACTCATAAATCCACAATTAAGGAATTAAAAAAATATATACAAAAACAAATTGATGATCCTAATTCCTTTTTTGTTGGAATATTTGACAAAAAAAATGACAAACACATTGGAAATATTAAATTAGAACCAATTGATTGGAAAAAAAGAAAAGTAATATTTGGCATATTGATCGGAAACAAAAATTATTGGGGCAAAAGCATTGGGACAGAAGCAACAAAATTAATAGTTGATTACGCATTCAATGAACTCAATCTTACAGAAATTGAATTAGGAGTAATTTCTGAAAATAAGGCTGCAATAAGAGTATATGAAAAAGTAGGCTTTAAGATTGTTGGTATTAAAAAGAATGCTGTGGATCACGAAGGTGTATTATACGATGACGTGATAATGGTGATTAAAAAATGAAACTTGCTCTAGGAACAGCTCAATTTGGATTGGATTATGGGATAAATAATAAGAAAGGAAAGATACCTAGAAAAGAAGTATTTGAAATACTAAATTATGCTAATGAAAAAGGAATAGATACGCTTGATACATCTTATTATTATGGAGATAGTGAAAAGATTATAGGAGAATTTATTAAAGAAAACAAATCAAAATTTAAAATTGTTTCAAAAATATCTGCAAATGAGTCTTCAAATGATTTAGAGAGTATAAAAAATTCTTTTAATGAATCATTAAATAGGCTTAATTTAGACAAAATAGATAAATGTTTAATTCATAACTTCGAATCTTTTTTAGAAAATCCTGAGACGTGGGTCATTTTAAAACAATTTAAATCACAAGGAAAAGTCAAAAAGATTGGTTTCTCCATGTATAGCCTAAAAGAGATTGAATATATTTTACAGAACAATATAGAAGTTGATATAGTTCAAGTTCCTTTTAGTATTTTTGATCAAAGATTCTCTAAAATTTTTCCATTATTAAAAGAAAAAGGAGTAGAAATTTATGTAAGATCCGTATTTCTACAGGGGCTTGTTTTTAAAGACCCGGATCAATTAGAAGAAACTTTTATTAAAATAAAAGAGAAGTTATTAGATTTAAAATCAATTTCAAAAGAGACCGGTGTTCCTATCTCTTCTCTTTGCATAAATTTTGCTACATTAAATGAATATGTAGATAAAGTGATTGTTGGAGTAGATAGTATAGAAAACTTGCAGGAAAATATAAAATCTTTAAAGGATAAAGACAAAGTTAAAGATGTATACCTTCAATTATTAAATTTAAAAGAAGATGACGAGAATATAATTTTACCTATTAATTGGGATAAAATAAGGGGGGAGCAAAATGAAGATTATAGCGATAATACAAGCACGTGTTAATTCAACAAGGTTGCCAAAAAAAGTGCTTTTAAACTTAGAAGGAAGAACAGTATTAGAACATGTAATAAAGAGGGTGAGAAAAAGCAAATTAATTTCTGAAACTATAGTAGCTACTACAATAAATAAGGAAGATTTGGAAATTGTAAAATTATGTACTAAAATCGGAGTAAAGGTTTTTTGCGGTTCTGAAAATGATGTGTTAGATAGGTTTTATCAGATTTCAAAACTTATAAAACCAAATCATATTGTTAGAATTACAGCAGACTCTCCGTTAATTGATCCAAAGATCATTGATTTGATTATTGAAAAGCATCTTCAAGAAAACGCTGATTATACTTCCAATGATTTGAAAGATTCTTTTCCTGATGGAGAAGAATTAGAAATATGTACTTTTGAAGCGTTAAAAAAAGCATGGAAAAATGCAAATCTTTCATCAGACAGAGAACATGTTATTACTTATATTGTAAATCGCCCTAAAGAATTTAAACTTACCAATGTGGAGAATGATGTAGACTTGTCAAAGGAAAGATGGACTTTAGATAATGAAGAGGATTTAGTGCTAATTAGAAGAACATACGAAGAACTCTATAACAAGAATAGGTTTTTTGGTATGCAAGAGATACTAGAATTCTTGAAAAAGAATCCTGAGATCTGGTCTATAAATAAGCATATTAAAAAGAATGAAGGTTACCAAAAATCATTAAGGGAGGATAAAATTATAAAACAAGATTAGGAGGTATATGAAAATGGGAAAATCGCAGGAATTATATAAAGAAGCAAAGAAGATTATACCAGGTGGAACACAATTGTTATCAAAAAGACCTGAAATGTTCTTACCTGATTTTTGGCCTGCATATTATAAAAAAGCAAAAGGTTGCAAAGTGTGGGATTTAGATGGTAATAAATATATTGATATGAGCTATATGGGTATTGGTTCAAACGTTTTAGGATATGCTGACAAAGATGTCGATGAAACTGTAAAAAAAGCAATTGATAAAGGATCTATGACTACCTTAAATTCGCCTGATGAAGTAGAACTTGCTAAGTTATTATGTAGAATTCACCCATGGGCAGATATGGTTAGATATGCCAGAACTGGTGGAGAAGCGATGGCGATTGCAGTAAGGATAGCGAGAGCTAAAACAGGAAAAGATTTAATCTTGTTCTGTGGATATCATGGCTGGCATGATTGGTATCTTTCAACAAATTTGGCAGATGATAAAGCTTTAGACGGTCATTTGTTGCCAGGATTAGAACCAAAAGGTGTTCCAAGGAGTCTGAAAGGAACTGCAATCCCTTTTAATTACAACAATATTGATGAATTTTTAAGGTTGATTGAAACGCATAAAAAAAAGATTGCATCAGTTGTTATGGAACCGATAAGAGATCATTATCCAAAAAAAGGATTTCTAGAAAAGATTAGAGAGATTACTGAAAAATTAAAGATAGTATTAATATTTGATGAAGTGTCATCTGGATGGAGATTAAATCTTGGTGGCGCTCACTTAAAGCTTAGGGTTAATCCAGATATTGCTGTTTTTGCTAAAGCTTTAAGTAATGGTTATCCGATGGCGGCAATTATAGGAAAAAGAGAAGTAATGGAAGCAGCGCAAGAAACATTCATTAGCAGCACTTATTGGACTGAAGGAATAGGACCAGCAGCAGCAATAGAGACTATAAAAAATTTAGAAAAAAATAAAGTCTCTAAACATTTGATAGAGATGGGGAAAAGAGTTCAAGAAGGTTGGAAATCTTATGCTAAAAAATATAATTTGGACATTGATGTTGGAGGGATATGTCCATTAGGACATTTTGGATTTAAGTATGAAAATGCATTAGCGCTAAAAACTCTTTTTACGCAGTTAATGCTTGAAAAGGGTTTTTTGGCAACAACTGCTTTTTATCCATCTTTTGCGCATAAAGAAGAGCATATTGAAAAATATTTGATAGCAGTGGATGAAGCCTTTAGCTTTATAAGCAAAGCAATAAGAGAGGGTGATCCTAAAAAATATCTTAAAGGACCTGTTTGCCATTCAGGATTTAAAAGGCTAACATAAGTTATTTAAGGTGGGAAAATAGTTTTTAATAATGAAAATAAAAATTAGAGATAAATATATCGGAAGTAATGAACCTTGCTTTATAATAGCTGAAGTTGGAAGTAATCATAACAAAGATTTAAATTTAGCAAAAAGATTGATTGACGTGGCTGCTGAAGCAAAAGTAGATGCGATTAAATTTCAATTGTTTACTGCAAAAGAATTATATCCTTCTAATTGTGGTACTATTGAAACTTCTTCTGGCAAGGTAAACTTTTATAAGATTTTAAAAAATATGGAATTGCCAATAGAATGGCTTTCAGAACTGAAAGATTATGCTGAAAAAAAAGATTTGATTTTTATGTGTTCCCCTTCTGACGAGAAAATGGTTGATGAATTAGAAAAAATTGATATAGATTGTTATAAAGTAGCATCTCCAGAACTAAATCACATCCTTTTATTAGAACACATTAGTGAAAAGAATAAACCCATAATAGTTTCGACTGGGTTATGTAAGATGCAAGAAATAGCAGAAGCTATCGAGACAATCCAAAAATATCATAACAAATTAGTGATAATGCATTGTATAACTGCTTATCCTACTCCATTAGAAGATTGTAATTTAAATGTAATAGAAACCATGAAAAAAAATTTTAATGTTCCAGTAGGTTTTTCAGACCATAGTTTAGAACCTGAAATCGCTCCTTCAATTGCTGTATTCAAAGGTGCAAATATTATTGAAAAACATTTTACTCTTGACAAAAATATGAAAGGACCTGATCATAAATTTGCTTTAGAACCTGGAGAACTAAAGAAAATGGTAAAAACTATCAGGAATATTGAAGATATGAATAAAGATGAACAAAAAAAATTTATTATAAAATCATATGGCAAAGATAAAGTGGATAAGATACTAGGATCATACCAAAAACTCATTGTTCCGTCTGAAAAAGATCTCTATCCCAATGATAAAAGAAGCATTCATGCGATAAAAGATATAAATAAAGGAGAGATATTAACAAAAGAGAATATTGCTGTTTTAAGGTCAGAAAGGAATCTTAATCCTGGGTTACATCCAAAATTTTATAAAATACTGCTTGGAGTAAAATTGCAAAAACCGGTAAAATATGGGCAAGGAATAAAATGGGGAGATTTATTGCAAAAATGAAAGATATAAAAGAAAAATGGGAAGATATGCATAAATTACCGAGGTTTAGACCCCAATATCCTAGCGGATGTGTAGTTAGATTTTTATTTACTAATTTTCTAACTAATAAAGAAAAAAGAAAAAACACTAAAATATTGGATTTAGGTTTTGGAGGAGGAAGACATGCAAAACTGTTTGCTGAACAAGGATTTGATGTATATGGTGTTGATTTTTCAGAAGAAGGAATAATGCAAACAAAAAAAATGTTAAAAAAATTGGGATTAAATGCTCAATTAAAAGCAGGGGATATGAGAAATCTACCATACGATGATGATTTTTTTGATGGGATAATTTCTTTTGCTGTCTTCTATTACATAGATTCTGAAGGTATGAAAAAAAGCATTGATGAATTATATAGGGTGCTTAAAAAAAATGGAAAAGCATTGATAGTAACAAGAACAACTGATGATTATAGATTTGGTAAAGGAAAACAAATAGAAAAAAATACATTTAAGTTAGATATAACTGAAACAAATGAAACAGATATGTTAATGCATTTCCTATCAAAAGAAGATGTGTATGAGTACTATAAAAAATTTAATAAAATAAATCTGGAAAGAAATGATTTTACTGATAATAATCTTAAATTATTAAATTCGGATTGGATTATAGCTGTTGAAAAATGAAAATTATTGTAATAGTTCAGGGCAAAATGGGTTCTACCAGACTGCCGGGAAGGTATTAATGAAGGTAAAAGAAAAAACATTATTAGAATATCTTATCAATTGACTAAAAAGATGCAAATATATAAATTCAATAATTGTTGCTACCTCGATACTAAAAGAGAATGATGGGATTGAAAAAATCTGTAATAAAAGTAAAATATATAAATGTTTGTACAAAAATATCATATAGGAGTAAAATGGTTACAATGAAACCCAATATATTATTTATCAACCCGCCAACAATACCATTAGAAAATATATGTGCAAGCTTTTCTGGTGAGAACAAAATATGTCAGCCAACCTCTATGCCTTTAGGAATCATGTACTCATCCTCATATCTCAAAAAACATAATGATGTTGGAAATATAGGAATCCTCGACTATGTGCTGAATATGAAGAATATGTCTGAATACCAAAACACAGGAGATTTTATAAGAAAAGTTGTTAAAAAAGAAATAAACTTTGTTCCAGACATATTAGCTTTTTCTTTGATATTTTCAGCGTCTCATTATTTTTTTAATTTATGTGTCAAAATACTTAAATCAATCTGGCCTAATGCAATTACAATTGTTGGTGGAACTCATGCAACTAATTGCACTAAATTTTTACTTGAAAATGTAAATGTTGATTATGTAGTAAGAGGAGAGGGTGAAATCGCATTTTCTGAGTTTATAAAGCAATATTCAAATTTTCAGAATATTAAGGTTAAAGGCATTTATTCAAGAAAAAATTTAAATACTAATTATCCCTTTGAAGTGGGTGATTATATAGAAGATTTAGATATTATTCCTTTTCCAGATTGGAAACTAATTAATATGTCAAAATATATGGTTGAAAGGGGAAGAAGACTATATATTGGTGATGTGGGTAATGCTAAAATGGCTGCGTTGATTACAACAAGAGGATGTCCATTCAGGTGTATTTATTGTTCCTCACATACTGTTCACGGTCGCAGAGTGAGATATCGTTCAAATGAAAATGTAATTGCAGAAATAAAATTTTTACATGACAACTATGGTGTAACATTATTTATCCCTGAGGACGATTTATTTGCAGTAAATAAAAAAAGAATTTTGAATTTACTTTCATCTATTAAAGATCTTAAAATTCCAAACTTTGTGTTACAAATTCCTAGTGCACTATGTATTAATCTCCTTGATGAACAAATCATAGACGCATTAGTTGATGTGGGTATGAAAATAGCTTATTTACCAATCGAATCGGGCTGTGAATATGTTCAAAAATTTATCATTAAAAAAAATGTTAATTTGAAAAAAGCTAAGAAATTTGTAAAATATTTTCAGAAAAAAGGTCTCGTTGTTAGATGTTATTTTATTTTAGGCTTCCCGGCTGAAACAAAAGAACAAATGATAGAAACAATTGAATTTGCTAAATCATTAAGAGCAGATTGGTGTAATTTTATAATCGCAACCCCTCTGCTAGGCACAGAAATGTATAAAAAGTTTGTGGAAATGGGAAGTATAGAAGATGATATAAATACATGGGCAAATGCAATTTTTGATGAAAGAAAATTTGATACTCCAGAAATTACTGCAAACGAATTAAATGAACTTGCTTATAGGGCAAATTTAAACTGTAATTTTATAAATAATCCTAATAAAATCAATGGACGGTTTGACAATGCAATAATGCTTTATAAAGATATTCTTTCACGACATCCGTATCATATTATTGCATTATATTGTATAATGGAATGTTATCAGTTAAATGGAAATTTGGAAAAAGCTGAGCATGTTATTAAAAAGATAAGTTTATTAATAAAAAATGATGTAAGAGCTAAAGAGATTTTTATAAAATATGGTGACTTGATGCCAAATTTCAAGGCTGATGAAACAATTTTATAGTGAATTACTATACGGTACTACATTAAGAAGACCGAGACTACATTTTATAATTTTAAAAAAATTCAGATTGGGTTATAATTGTTGAAAAATGAATAAAACTAATAAGATAAAACTGATTAAACCTTCTTTTGATGAATCCGATGTTGTTGCGGTTTCAAATGCCATGAAAGATGGTGGGGTTGGGGAAGGTGGCTTAGTAAAAAATTTTGAAAAAGAAATGGCTAATTATATAGGTGTAAAAGGAGCTATAGCTACCAGTTCTGGAACATCTGCTTTATATCTTGCAATGCGAGCATTAAGGATTCAAAGAGGCGATGAAGTAATATTGCCCACTTATACGTGTTTAACATTACTCAATGCAGTGATGAAAGTTAGAGCCAAACCTATTCTCATAGATAACAATTATGATGTTAAAGGCATGGATTTTAATATAAATCAAAAAGAAATTTTTAAAAATATAACCGAAAAAACAAAAGCCATGATTATACCATCCATGTTTGGAACACCAGTAGATATTAATAAACTCAAGAGTACAGGAATCAGTATAATTGAAGATGGAGCTCTAGCATTAGGTGCTGAAATAAATCATAAGAAGATAGGTAGTTTTGGAGATATTTCAATTTTTTCCTTTAATTCCAAAATGATATGTACTGGCAAGGGGGGCATGTTGTTAAGTAATTCGAAGGATATATTATCATCTGTAAATGATTTAACAAATTATGAAAGAAAAATAATTTCTTTTAGATCTGAACCAAATAAGAAAAAAATTACATTCCATCATGATTTAGGATATGAAATGAGCGATATACAAGCAGCAATTGGTTTGAACCAATTAAAAAATTTGCCGAGATTTGTTAAAAGAAGAAGCCATATTGCAAGATTATATTCAGATGAATTTTCTGATAAAAGCTTTGCTATCCCTGATATGAGAAAAACAAAAAGTAATGTATTTTTTAGATACATGATTAAAACTAATAAAAAAGTATTACAAATAATTGACAAAGGTCTTAAAAATAATATTGAATTTGGAAGAGGGGTATATCCTCCAATACATTATTGTTATCAAGATCAAAAGAAAAAATTTCCTAATGCAGAAAAAGCAATAAATACTATGGTGTCTATACCAATTTATCCTTCACTTAGCAATGAACAAATTAAAAAAATAATATTTATTTCTAAGAAGATATTATAATTAAAATGAAAATAGCAATAATGCAACCAATTTATTTGCCGTGGATAGGTTATTTTGACTTAATGGACCAAGTAGATATATTTGTATTCTTAGATGATGTTGAATTTAGTAAACAAAGTTGGCAGCAAAGAAATAGAATTAAAACAAATAATGGAGAACTATTGTTAACAGTTCCAGTTAAAAATAAAAATAAAACCCAATTAATAAAAGATGTTGAAATTGATAATAATCATAAATGGCAGAAAAAGCATTTTAATTCCATAAAATTAAATTATACAAAAAGCAAATATTTTGAGAAATATATAGGTTTTCTAGAAGAATTGTATATAACAAAGATGGATAAATTAGTAGATCTGAATATAAAGATTATTTTATGGACTAAGGAAGAACTGAAATTAAATTGCAAGATATTCAGATCGTCAGAATTGACTATAGGCAGCGGAGATAAGGTTGAGAGATTAATAAAGATATGTCAAAAATTGGAATGTGATGAATATGTTTCTCCACAAGGTGCAAGAAATTATATTGAAAAGAATAATTTGTTTGATGTTAATAGGATTAAATTAAGATATCAAAATTTTGTTCATCCAATGTACTCTCAGCTTTTCAAAGATTTTTTGCCTAATATGTGCATCTTAGATTTACTTTTTAATGAAGGGGAAAAACATATAGAGATTATAAGAAGTGGGCGTAAAAAATGAAATTCGGAATCAAAATATGGTCTATAAATAAGGACCTAATAAAATTAGCTAAAAAACATTTTTTAAAAAAAGATTTTGATTATATTGAACTAAATGCAATAAAAAATTCTTTTGATAAAGAGATTCTATCAAATATTAAAGGAATCCCTATAATCATCCATTGTGATAATAATGATGTTAATTTTGCTAAAGAAGAGTTGTATAAAGAGAATATTCTTGCAATAAAAGAAGCTCAAAGATTTGCAGATTTTTTAGATGCTAAATACATAATAATTCATCCAGGTCATGATGGATATGTATCAAACGTAAATAAACTGATTAATGAAATTAATGATGATAGAATTTGTATTGAAAATATGCCTGGAAAAACTTTTGATCTTAAATTTTATTGTGTAGGAAGAACTTATGAAGAACTAAAAAAAATAAAACTTAATAATTATTGTTTAGATTTGCCTCATGCAATAAAAGCAGCAATCACTTTGAACATAGAGATCTTTGATAATATTAAAGAACTTTTGAAATTAAATCCCATAATATTTCATATCTGCGATGGCAATCTTGATAATGAAGTTGATGAACATCTTAATATTGGAGAAGGAGAATATGATTTTGAAAGAATAGCTGGTTTAATAGGAAATAGAGATGCATGGATAAGTTTAGAGACTCCTAAAATAGATTATAAGAGTTTAGATAATGATTTAATTAATCTTAAAAAAATTAGAGAATATTTTGATTAATTGTTTGTTTTAAATTCTGAGTTTTGACTTGAGTTCTATAATAATATACAAAATATAAAAATATTAAAAGAAGAGTTATTAATGTTATAATCTTTCCTATTCTAAAATAAATAGAATCATAAATAAACTCAATATTATGCTTACCTTTATCTAAATAAACGCTTCTTATGACATAATTTGTTTTATAAATCTCAACTTCTTTTCCATTATCATAAGCTTTCCATGCAGGATACCACACATCTGATAGCACTAAAAAAGAAGGAGCATCTGTTTCAACATAAATTGATATTTTATTTGGAGAATAAAATTTAATTTCTGCTTTTTTAAATTCTTGTGTATCATTGGTATTAATTATACTTACCTGTTTTTCTAATATAACTGTTTTTTTTGGATCAAAAGAATCTTCTTTCATCCTATTCAAAATTAAATCCTTATTGCCACTAAATTTAGCTTCTGGAACTATAAAAGCCCTTGGTAATAAATTCTTATTTTCGTATATGTTAATATTATTTATTCTTTTTTTAAATACATAGTTTTTATCATTCAACTCTTCTTTACTAAGAAGATATTTTACATTCATCATTCCTAGAAGTTTAGATGAATATGAATGGTTTGTTAAGTTTGCAGGAACTGTTAATGAGCCCCATTTTACTTTTGCGTGTGCTGAGTCAACCATATCAATCCCTTCTTCGAGGAAAGTGTCAAAATGATTTAATCTAGATGAACCAATTCCTAAAAATTGCTGAATATTATATTTAACAGAAGCATATTGACTAAATATTCCTTTTTGATCTGAAACAAAAACCCTATGAAGTGAATTATCATGTTTCAGAAATTCAAGAACTTCGTTATTTTCTATAACATTATCTGAACTTCCAAAAGAAATTGAATGAATTCCTATTCCGTAAAACGCTATATCCGAAAATAAGAATATTATCAATAAAATCTTAAAAGTGTTGATTGATATTTTGTCTTTTATCCTTGAATAAAATAATAATGAAGCTAAAAAAAACAAAATTGAAAAAGCCAGAACAGACATATAAATAATATTATAGGCTGAGCTTATTAGATTTAATAAAGATTCATATGAATTTTGTTGTACAAATATAGAATCTGCATAGGTTTGATAATACATTGTATGAAGCATATTTTCTCCAAAAGAAATAATTTGAGTTTTAAATAGAAAAGTTAAAACAACAGTAATAAAGGATAACGTAGTTATCCAAAATAACCCTTTTGAGATTTTTTTTAATATTTTTTTATCTTTAGCTTTTATTTTATTTAATAAGTAACTTACACCAAAACCACTCATAATTGCAATAGAAAGACTGTACAACACCATCATTTTTGCAGGAATCCTAAATAAGTTTACTCCTGGAACAAGTTTAAACAGAATATAGAAAAAAGGAGTATATTTTCCAAAAGAATATAAAAGAGCAAAAACAGCTAATCCAAAAAAGAACCAAGTGTATTTATTTCTTACAAACAAAAGGGATAATAAAGCAAGCAACAACGGAAATATTCCTAAATAAAAATACATTGAAGCTTGTTCAGGAGCACCCCAGTAAATACCTTGCCATGCATTACCAAACGCAAAAGGCATGACAGAAGTTATTGTTTGTTGTAATGGTAAAGAGCCCGCAGAAGTAGCGTATTCGTAACTTGAACCATCTATAAGACTACCATCAATCCTGCTTAGATGTGTTGTAAATTCTAATGAAGGAATCAAATGAATAGATGAAATACTTAATCCCAATATAAGTGAAATAATGAATAAATAAAACAATTTGAATATTTGTTTTTGGTTTTTTCTTAATAAAATAAGGTTAAATAAAAAATATATTCCTAAACCTAAACATGTAATAAAAAAATATTGAAGTTCACCTGCCAAAAATTGTAGCCCAATTACTAAGCCCAAAAGAACAACATTAATTGGTTTTTTGTTCTTTAATAAAAGTTGAAACATCCAAAATACTAAAGGAATTAAAGAAACTGTAGCTAACTGAGATATAGATCCTCCTATTAAAACTATTATTCTTCCACTAAACATAAACACTATTGCAGAAATTAAAGAAGGAAACTCTTTTAATTTTAATGAACGAGCAAAGAAATAAGTGAAAACGCCAGCCAAAAATAAGTGTAAAAAAATAAAAAAATTTAGAAATTGATCTTTAAATATAAACAAGAATAAAATATCAAATGGATAAAAATGTGGTGTATTCACATCTGGAAACATACCACTATATTTATGGGTATCCCATAAAGGAAACTGACCATAATTTTGGAATGATTCCTGTCTGTAATTATAAAGATAAAGAAACATATCTTTATGGTCTCTTTCTTGAAATACATTGGTAGGATGTAGAAACATATCATTTAAAAAAATAATACTTAAAATTACCAAAATTAAGATACAATGTTTTGTTTTTAGATTTTTAATCATTATTAAGCCTCAATGGTTTGATAAACCAACATATTAATCCCAATATTGACGCGATTAACATAAAAAATAGAACAGCCAAAGAAAAAGATATTGCTAATTCTTTGGTCAATCCAATTATTAAAAATAAAAATATGAACACAGCATCTCTTGTACCAATGCCCGATATTGATATTGGGATCATTGCAAATAAACTTGATATAGCTAAACAAATAATAACGTAAGTAAAGGAAATGTTAATGTTCAAAGCTATTGTAACAAGATACATCTGGAAAAAATAAACAAACCAAGATAAAGATATTATCATAAAAGATAATATTAATTTTCTTTTATTAAAAGATTTTAATTCTGAATATGCGTCAAGGAATCCTATTTTAATTTTTTCTTTATATTTTTCTGGGATAAATTTTTTGAACATTTTTTTCAATAGTACTTTTATTAATTTTTTATTTAGAGATATTAAGAAAAAACCTATAATGGCTACTAATATTAAAAGTGTCAATAAGAGTATTTGTTTTTTAAAGAATAAAGTAAAGAAAAACATTGAAAAATAGCCAATAATAAATAGAAATGATACATCAAATAATCTATCAATAAAAACAGTAACAAATGATTTGATAAATGAATGTCCTTCTTTTTTTAGATAATATGCTTTTGTGAAATCTCCCAATCTTCCAGGAGTTATTAAACCGATAAACATCCCAGATAAATAAACTAATAAAGTGTTTTTAAAAGAATAGTGTATTCCTTTCAATGATAAAAGATATTTCCAGTTCAATATCCTTAATAATAAATAAAAAAGATAAATTAATATTGCAAAACCAAAAAATAAAGGATTTATGTTTTTAAATATTGAGAAAAGTTCAAATATATCTATCTTAGCTAATATTAAGATAAATATCAAAATTCCTATCAATGGGTAAATTTTTTTAAGATTCATTTTTAATTATATCATATATTGCTTTATCCAAACTAATTGGGTTATACCTTATTTCCTTTATTGCTTTGCTATTGTCTATATTAGTATTTTGATTTATGCTATTTATTTCCCTTCTTGTTAAGATATTAAAACCAAACCTTTCAAAAATAATTGCTATTATTTTACAAATAAAAACGGGTGTATGAATCTTTATTTTTCTTATTTCCATTCCCTCACACACAACATCTATAAACTTGTTAAATGTGATGGCTTCCTTCCCCCCAACCCAATAACTCTTTCCAATAGATTTATCATTTTCAATACAATTTAATATAGCATTAACAACATCATCTACATAAGCAGGTTGTTGTAGATGGTTGCCGCTTCCAATAAGAAGTATAAAAAATGGAAATTTTTTAATATATTTGATAATCTTTTTAAAACCTTGACTTCCTTTTCCATAAATCAAAGGGGGTATTAATATAGTTAAATCAATATCTGCTTTTAAGAAGAGGTTATCAGCAATTTCTTTTGTTTTTCCATAACATCCTTTATGAGGTCTATAAGCTGCTATAGTACTGGTAACAATGATTCTTCTAATTTTATTTGCTTTACAAGCATCTATAAGGTTTTTAGTTCCTTTAACATTAACGTCATAAAATTCTTTTTTATTAGTGGATCTTATAATTGCAGCCAAATGCACAACTATATCTATATCTTCCAATACTTTTAGAAGTGACTTTTTTTCCCTTAAATCACCATAAACAATTTCAACATCTAACTTCTTTATTTTTTCTAAGTTTTTTTCAAAATCTGGTATGTCTTTTTTTTTAACAAAAACCCTAATACTATAATTTTTATCGACTATTTTTTCAATTAAATGGATTCCAACAAAACCGGTTGCTCCTGTAATAAGTATTTTTTTCATTTTATTTTTCTACAAATAAAAATATGTCTCAATCCAAAGATGTGCATTATATTTTCTCCTAATATTTTTTCTAATAGTTCGCCAATTTTAGTAAACCATCGTGGTCCTACAGGTATAAAGACTGTGGTTTTTTGTTTGACCAAAATAAATCCGGTTTTTTTTAATAAATCTAACATTTTTTTTCTTCTTAAAAACTTATGAGGACCCTCACTATGATGAATTCCAAAAATTGCAACAATCCAATGTACTGGTTCCCACAATATGTTAGGCATTGTTAAAATTAATTCTCCTTGTGGTTTCAGTAATCTGTTTAATTCTTTTAGAAATTTCATATGATGTGGTCTTGATACGTGTTCAATTGTTTCCAAGCAAAGAACTGCATCAAAAAACCTAGATTTAATAGGTAGAGGTAGTTTTTCTAATAGTATTATTTTTGATTTAATGTTATACTTCTTTAATCTTTGTCTACAAATATTAAGAAAATTTGATGATGGACTTACACAAACCGCTTCACTTATTTTATTATTTCTATGATAAAACACTGTTCCATTTCCTGTCCTACAATCTATATCTAATAATTTACTTTTGTCTGGAAAAGTGCAAATTCTTATACTATCATAAAATCTTCTCTTATAAGCATAAGTCTCATCGTCAATTTCATCGTAGTCGTGTACTGTATTCCAAAAGTCTCCTGTATCTTTATAAGTCCAATTTTTTCTGCTTATATAGTCCCTTTCTTCTTTAAATCTTTTCCATGCTCCTTTAAATTTCATTTTCCGCTTATTTTTCTCCTTATTTTAGCAAACTTTCCTAGAATTTGGAATGGAATAAATCTTCCAAAGATTTTTAAAAATATCATAGAGAATGTAATAAATAAAGAATCTCCTATTTTTTTATGTTTTATGTTATGCCAGTGCATCTTCATTACTTCTTTTTCGGATAGGGGAGTTAATTTAATAAGAGTACTATTTAACAATTTTTCTCCTTGTTTTGTTCTAACTACAACCAAAGAGCTATTGTCATAACCCCACGAATCTCCAACAGAAACATCTGCAAACTCATTCATATAGTCTTTACAAATCAAACAACCTTTTGGTACGAACATAAGGTTAACTATATCATAATAATATTTTGGAAAAAATTTAGTTTTGCCTTTTTTTGTTTTTATTAAAAAACCACCAGGATATTTTCCTCCTCTGTATTCCAAACTTTCAATATCTTTTTTATCTACTCCTGTTTTTTTAATTAAAAAATCAGTTGCTTTAGCAGGCATATTGTAACCACAAAAAAGCCCGATAACAAATTTTATATTATTATATTTTCCTATTTTCTGAAGATTTCTGATAATGTTTATATGGCATGGCAATCCAACAATAGCTAATCTAGTTTTTTTATCTTCTTTATCAATTGCATCCAATATTTCTTTTATTGGTATTAGAGTATATTTTGAACCAGCTGCTGAAAGAATATCCTTCCTTGTTCTTGCAATTTTAACTTTGGGTTTCCAAGGGTGTTTATTATCCATAGCCACTACTACAATCCCATCAATAAGTCTTTTTTTTAATGCAATAATTAATAATGAACTTACAATTCCTCCAGACGCCCCTTTGTTTCTGATTTCTTTATCTATAGAATAACCAACATTCAATGATTTGTAATTACCTAATAACTTCATTTTATATTATTACTTAATTTTATAAGAATATATGTTATTGATCATTTTAATTTTAAAATTTTTCTTAAAATAGTAGGCCATGTTTTCCAATCATAAACAACGCTTTGTTTTATAGCACACTCCCATGTACAAGAACATTTTTTATTTTTGATCATATTCAAAACTTTTTTTGTTTTTTTCAACTTCAATATTTTTTTAACATCATAATTATAATCTCTTAAATTACCTAGCTTTTCGTTAGGTAAATATTCACAGGCAAAAACATTTCCAAAAGGGTCTATATGTAGTAATCTCTTACCAGCCAAACACTTGAATGTCCTTTTTTGTCCTTTTAATTCCTTTAGTACATGTCTTCTTGTAAGCATAGAAAGCACTGGAAAAATTTTTTTAAACCTTCCTGATCTAAAATTCTTTTTTCTATACTCTGACTCAACATATTCTATAAATTTTTCATAATCTTTTATAGAAACATCTCTTGCGTCTGTTTCTTTAGTATCTCCCCGAACATAAGTAAAGCTATGTAAATCCACATTCATATTATTCTTAACCCATTCATATATATCTCTTACTTTATTCTTAGTATACTTACTGTAAACTGTATTAACTAAAATCTCAAGATTTTTGTATCTTTTTCTTAATTCATTTAACAATATGTATGTTTCTTTAAATTTCTCAAAGTTTCCTTTAACTCCTCTAGTACTATCATGATCTTTTCCTATTCCATCTAAAGAAAGTGTAACCTTCACAATTGCTTTTTTATATTTCTTTAACATTTGTTCTACTTGTTTTTTTGTCTTCTCTGGTTGTAAACAATTTGTAGCCATCTGGAATATTCTTGTATTATTATTTTTGTAAAAAATACCAACTATATCGCTTATATCTTTTCTTAAGAATGGTTCTCCCCCTCCTAATGAAACATAAATAAGGTTTTTCAAAGATTTACTAAATTTATCTATTTCTTCTAAAGTTAATTCTTCTTTTTGTTTGTTTTTATTCATATTTCTCCAATTAAAACACATTTTACATCTAGCATTACAAATAGATGTTATATGGAAGACAATATAAGTAGGTAAACCTTTATTAAAAAACAAATTCCACAAATTCAAATATTCCCTCATCATTTGATTCTCCTTATATATCTATCAAAAAATCCCAGAGCCACACCAAAAAAGATTGATAAATTGACTAAATAATGGATAAAAATGAAATATATTAAAAAGGTTGCTTTTTTCTCTTCTAGTACAAATCTATAAAGTCCAAAATCTGTTAATAAGAAAAATATGAAAAAAATAAGTGAGACTAATAATAAATTAATATTAATAAAAGTCAATACTAATAATAATAAACTTATTCCTACAAATAAACAACCCATTCCTCTATTTATTGTAGCATATCCTTTGTTGAATTTTTTTCTTTTCATAAATAGAGTGACTCTTACTCTTGTTCGTTTAAAGAAGTTCTTTAGTATTTTGTTTAATTTATCATCAGCATCATGGACTCCAATAATTTTTGATGTAGATAATATCTTATATTTTTGAGATATTCTATTACCAAACTCAACATCTTCTGAGATTCTGAGTTTCAAATTAAATCCTCCTATTTCTTCATAAACGTCCTTTCTTATAGCACCATTAGCAACATTAAGGGTTGTGATATAGCCTTCTGTACTTTTTTTCCAATAATAGTCTTGTAAAACCCTATATTCTTCAATAAGACCATCATTTATCAATGGTTTTTTTGAATAAACACCACAAACAGCTCCAAGTTCTTTATTTTCTTTTAGTTTATTAACAGCAACAGTTAATGCATCCTTTCTTAAAGCAACATCAGAATCAACAAAAAAAAGAATTTTTCCTCTTGCATGTTTAACTCCCATATTTCTGGCAACAGGGGGTCCTCTATTTTTCTTTAATTTTATTATTTTACATTTATATTTACTAGCTATTTCCAATGAATTATCTGAACTTACATCATCAACAAGAATAACTTCAAAATTATCATAATTTTGATTAAACACCGCATCAAGACACAATTTAATAGTCTTGCTACTATTATAATTAGGAATAATAACTGAAACTAATATTTCTTTTTGCATTTTAATCTTCTATTTATTAATTATAAGCTCGGCAATTATTCCCATCATAAACATTTGTAATGAAAACAACATTATAATAACAAATGTTGTATCAAATAATCGATGGAATACAAACCACCCTACTAACAGGAGGGCAATACCAATTGAGAATAAAGAGATACTAAGTGGGATAAATACTTTAAGTGGTTTAAAGAATAAAGCTAGTTTTAATAATAATTTGTTGAATCTAATAAAGTCTTTTATTGGATGCATTGTTGAAGAACCCTTCCTTTTATAATAATTAATAGGAACAAATTTAACATTATAACCTTTTGTTAATGCGGCCACAGTTATTGTAGAAGTAAAAGAGAATCCTTCAGGAAATAGATTCCAAAACTTTAATGCTAAATCTTTTTTAAACACTCTTAATCCAGAATTAAGATCAGGAATTCTCATAGAAGATATATAACTAGCAAAATTATTCAAAAACCATTTTGCAGGTCTTCTAAAAAATGGTACTTTAACAATCCTGCCTTTTCTTGATCCTATTACCATATCCCATTCATTCGCATATTTTAATAAAAAAGGTATATCTTTTATGGGGTAAGTACCATCTGCATCAGTAATAAGTATTATATCATATTTAGAATTTTTTATTCCTGTTTTGAGGGATGCTCCATATCCTTTATTCTTTGTATGACTTATTACTTTTACCCCTTTTGTTCTATCTAAGATGGTTTTTGAATTATCATCAGAACAATCATCTACAACTATAATTTCTGTATTGAAACTTAGAGTTTTTATTGTTGACTTTATTTCTGTTAAAGTTCCTTCTATAGATTTTTCTTCGTTGTAAACCGGAACTATTATTGATACTCCTTCTAGTTTCATTTTTGTCCTCTTTCGTTTTTTTTGTACCAATCGATAAATAGCTTCATTCCCTCTTCAATATTTATTTTAGGATTGTGTCCTAACATTTTTTTTGCTTTTTTAATATTTGCATAAGTTGTAATAGTATCACCTTGTTGCATAGGAATCATTTTCTTTTTTGCTTTTTTTCCTAATATTTTTTCTATTACTTCTATAAATTTATTTAATTCAATTGGTTTATTATTCCCTAAATTAATTATTTCATAACAGAAAGGTTTATCTATTGTTGTTAAGATGGCCTTTGTTACATCTGAAATATAGGTAAAATCCCTTTTCATTCTACCATAATTATAAATTTCTATTGGCTTTCCTTGCATAATATTTTTAGTAAATTTAAAATAAGCCATGTCGGGTCTACCCCAAGGTCCATATACTGTAAAAAATCGTAATCCCGTACAATTTAAACCATATAAATGATGATAAACATAAGCGTAAAGTTCATTTGCTCTCTTTGTTGCAGCATAAAAAGAGGAAGGTTTACTAACATTGTCCATTTCTGAAGAAATAATTTTTTTATTTTCTCCATAAACTGATGATGATGATGCATAAACAAAATCCTTTATTCTATATTTTCTTGCCATTTCTAAAATATTTAGTGTTCCTAAATTATTCCATTTTTCATACTTAAACGGATCTTTTAAAGAATCCCTAACTCCTGCTTGTGCTGCTAAATGGCATATTTTATCAAATTTATGTTTTTTAAATATTTTTTCTAGTTTTTTATAGTTTTATATATCAATTTTATAAACCTTAACGTTCTTATGTTTTTTAATTTGATTTATTCTTGCATATTTTAATCTTGGGTCATAATAATCATTAAAATTGTCTACAATTATAATCTTATCTCCCCTATCCAATAAAGCTTTTGCTACATGAAATCCAATAAAACCAGCCCCCCCTGTAACTAATATTCTTACCATTTAATCCTAAGGACATTAGTTAAAATATATAAAATTATCTTTTATAAGCCAAAGAAGTATTCAATATCAATAAGAAAAACATAATTCAGAAACTTTTTAAAGGTGTGTTTCTTTTTTAAAATAATTATGAAAATTGCTTTTTTACCCATAACATTCGTAAATAAATATGCTGAATCCTCACATATTACATTAATATTATTAGCAAAAGAGCTAATGAAAAAAGGACACGATGTTTATATAATAAGTGAAGGAATAAAGGGTTTTCCTGAATATGAAATATTTAAAGGAATCCATATTTATAGAGGGCCTATACTTAGTACTTATAAAGGTCCCGAAGTAAGTTTTTCTAATATTTTAAATAGGATAATATCTCCAATAATAGAAATTAAGAAGTTAAGCAAAAAAGGGGTAGAATTTGATGTAATTCATAGTTTTAGTGCTGCAAGGTTTTTTGTTTTAAGGACAATACTTGCTAAAAAAATAGTTAAGAGTAAAGATGTCAAGACAATTCATACATTAAAGAGTTATTCTCGTTTTAAACTAGGTAATAAGTTTACTAGATTATTAAACTCATCAGACTTAATCACTGTTTCCACTAAAAGATTTGCAAAAGATCTTCTAAAAAAAGGGTGTAATAAAAATAAAATAAAGATTATAAAATCCTATATTGATTTAAAAAAATTTACGCCTTCAAACAAACAAAAATCAAAAACAAAGGTAAATATAAAAAATAATTTTGTTCTTTATTATGGGAGTTTATTAGAAAATAAGGGCCCTTATTTATTAATCAAAGCTATGAAAAAAGTGTTTAAAGAGAATAATGATTTGAAACTTGTTATGGTTTTAAGGCATGAAATTTCTAAAAAATATAAAAAGCTAATTAAATCTTTGAATATTGAAAAAAATGTTTTAGTTATTGAAAAAGATGTTAATAATATAGAAGATTATATTAATGCTGCAGATATTGTAGCTTTACCTTATATAGATTTAATAGCTACTGAAGGGAATCCTTCTTGTATTTTAGAAGCAATGGCTTGTAAAAAACCAATTGTTACAACTGATTTGCCAGAATTAAGAGAGATTGTTGAGCCTGAAAAAGACGTTTTGATAGCAATATCGGGAAATTCTGAAAGTTTAGCAAAACAAATAAATAGATTATTAAAAGATAAAAAACTTCAAAAGAAATTAGCAGAAAACGCTTATAAAAAATCGAAAGAATTTGATGTTAAAAAAATAACAAAGAAATTTATAAAATTGTATGGGGAACTATCAAATGGCAGTTGAACATCCTTGGTGGAAAAAAGTTTTGTGTTATGTTTTTTGTGAATGGTTTACTAAGCCAATATTTAAAAAGAGACTATGTACTTTTGCTTATGATATTCTAGGAGTCAAAAAAAAGATTAAAAGAGAGTTAAAAGGGAAAGATGGTGGGTTTAAGTTCTTAAGAGCACCAAAAATAATTGCTTTTATTGGTCTTGATGGCTCTGGAAA
>SDBT01004786.1_pt1 | contig 22894 bp, 23 predicted proteins | sample 2277101 | NCBI WGS metagenome assembly SDBT01 (sample SAMN10404973, study PRJNA504765) | marine sediment metagenome | isolation source: marine sediment core GS10_PC15, 103 cmbsf | place: Arctic Ocean: Southern Knipovich Ridge | collected 2010 | reverse complement strand
TCGAGTGCGTCCTCTTCCCCGCCCAGTACCGCCGCTTCAACGACCTGGTACGTTGGGAGAAGCTGTTCCTGGTGCGCGGCCAGGTGGAGGAGGCCTGGGGCGTCTACACCATCAACATCGAGCAGCTGGACTCCCTGGCCCAGCTGTTGGAGCGCTCGCGGCGGGTTGGTAAGGGTCGGCGGGCGTCATTGCCGTCCCCCCGGCAATCCTGAACGAAAACTGTTATTCAAGACCTTAACACGGTCACTCCGAACCTTGCTACCGCCATCTCGAATTCCACCCCCCTTACCATCCCGAACCCCACTCTCACCCCCAACCTAACTGTCATCCCGAACGAAGTGAGGGATCTCTCTTCGAACCAGAATCGTCGGCTTTCACCATGCAGAGAGATTCCTCGCTATACTCGGAATGACATTTCTGGTATTGGGTTAAAGCCGGAGGAATGTTCTGCATCCCAAGATTACTTATATTACCTTTGATTTCAATCCTTAGTATTGCGACGGTACTTTGCCGATGAAAACATACTATGTCTATATCATGACCAACAAGTCCGGTACCCTGTACACCGGGATGACCAATAGTCTGATCCGTAGAGTGACGGAACATAAGGACAAGCTCGTACCCGGTTTTACCAGCAAATACAATATCGACCGGCTGATTTATTTCGAAGCCACACACGATGTCAATGCGGCCATTGCCAGGGAAAAGCAGATCAAGGGTTGGCGACGATCAAAGAAGATAGCGCTGATCGAATCGATGAATCCCGAATTGACAGACCTGAGCATTGAGTGGTTTGGTGATTAACAGTCCATTTCGATGAGCCTTGAAATTCCCTGTATTTCCCGGTGACCACCCCATTCGTCCACTTACTATCCGGATCCATGCCCTGAGCGTTCGACTGAGTCTGCCGAAGCCTTGGCGAAGGGTAAGTAAGGGATTTCTCTTCGAACCAACCAAATCGCTGGCTTTCACCATGCAGAGAGATTCCTCGTTACTCTCGGAATGACAAGTCTGGTACTGCGGGCTAGGCTATGGTAATAATGACAACGAGCTGGTCTTCAAGGTAAATTTTGCTATGCCCACCGACCGCTACCGTAGTGCCGCCCCCATCTACGACCTATGGGCCCGCCTGACCGAGTCCAAAGCTGCGAAAATCGCCTTTGAACTGACTGCAATCAGCGCCGGCGAGGCGGTCCTGGAAGTAGCCGTGGGCACCGGCCTGTTCTTCGCCCGGATTGTAGCCGCCAATCCCACCGGCCGTAACGAAGGTGTGGAACTATCCCCCGCCATGCTCTCCCGGGCCGTGGTGCGCCTGGACGCTATGGGGTCCGATAACTACCGCCTGCAGTCCGGCGACGCCCGCCAATTACCGTTCCCCGAGGCCACCTTCGATCTGCTGGTTAACAACTACATGCTCGACCTGCTCCCCGAGGATGATTTCGGGCCGGTACTGGCCGGGTTCGCGCGGGTCCTCAAACCCAACGGCCGGCTGGTACTCAGCACCATGGCCCCTGGACCCCGCTGGTACCACCGGGCCTGGGGCCGACTGGCCGATTCCTTCCCCGCCCTGCTCACCGGCTGCCGCCCGATCTCCATCGGCAGCCATCTGTCCGCGGCAGGCTTTGCCATGCAGGAACACACTTTCGTCAGCCAGAACACTTTTCCCTCCGAGGTGACCCTGGCCCGTAAGTCCCCATAAGCGCCTGCTTGTTAACCGTGTACATTGGATGGGTGGGTACTCCAGGCAAACTGCCACCCCGCTTCCGTCGCCTGCGGCGACTTTTTCGGAGCAGGCTGCTACTGCCACTTCTTATCGCCATTGCCCCCGGCTGAGGTGGTGCCTAAATTGAACAGCCCCATGAAACCTGGAACTATTCCATCCTGATGCTACCCGCCAATCGCGCTCACAGCCTGTTAATCGGCCTGTCCCTGTCGCTGATGTTCCTTTCCGGCACGCCTGTAGACCAGCCGGTAATCATTGAGCAGCGCGCCACCGGGCTGGCGGTCTTCAACTTCACCAGACAGGATATTTACTGTGCCGCCTTTAAAACCGGCACCGCTTACCGTTCCGGCTGGCGCCCCTGCGACCATCCGGACATCTGTCCCGGGAATATCGCCCGGTCGGGTTTGGTGGCCCATCTTCCATATGTCGAGATCTACCACTGGCTGCCGGGCATAGAGGTAACGGCCTATTGGTGGCACCTGACCCCGGACACCACCCGGGAACATGGCTATCAGGTTGCTGACTTGACCGAACAGATTGTCGCCACCCCCCTGGTGCCAATCTTCCCGGATGATTGAAAAAACGAACCGCAAATGGACACTGCGCTACCTGGGCGCCGGCAAACTAAGTCTCGCTACCTTCGTTCTGGGTCTGTTTTTGGGACTGATTGGGCGAAGTTGCCTGCACCAGCCGGTTTACGTTGAGCAGCGAGCATCAAAACTGGTGATTTTCAACAACACCACCGATACTCTGAATTTCACTATCATGCAGCGGCGGGCGGCCCGCTTCATGAAGTGGAAACCCTGCGACCACCCCACCAAATGCGGCGGCCGGGGGATCCCGCCGGGAAGGAACGGCTCCATGCCCTATGAGCTTATTTACCAGTGGTACCCGGGCGCCGAGGTGGTGGTCTATTGGTGGCACCTGGTGCCGGACGCCAGGGCGAAAAACGGGTACCGGGTCGATGGCCCCCACGAGGAACTGTCGAATACTCCCGTCAAGGCCATTTTCGATGGCGGCTGATCTGCTTATAATGATTACCGAGTAACCTATCGAGCAACAATTGAGTCAACCCGCTCAATCCCCCATTTCATCTGAAGCCATCCAGCTGGCTCAACGCCATCAAATATATCTGGGTACCTCCTCGTGGAAGTACGAGGGCTGGCAGGGAATGATCTACCATGACCATTACCCCAGCAAGAAATCGTTCCAGACCCGCTGCCTGAGAGAGTATGCCCGCTATTTTCCGGCCGTTGGAGTGGACTCCACTTTCTACCAGTTTCCCCCTCCCCAATTGATTGCGGGACTGGCTGATTTAACTCCTCCGGACTTCAAGTTCGGCTTGAAGTCCACCGAAGAAATCACTGTGTATAAATACCCAACTCATCCCCGCTACGGCCAGCGCAGGGGACAGCTCAATCCCCAGTTCCTGAATGCGCAGCTGTTCGCCGAACAGTTTTTAAAACCGGTCTCGGCCCTGGGTAGCAAGCTGGGCCCGATCATTTTCCAGTTCGGGGTGCTGCCCAAGGAGCTGGTGGAGGACGGCAGTTTCCTGGGACAGTTGGATCAATTCCTGGGTAGCCTGCCGCCAGGCTACCAGTATGCCACCGAGATCCGCAACCGGCAGCTGTTTGGCCGCGGTTATTTCACCCTGCTGCGAAAGCACGGCGTGGCGCACGTGTACACTTCCTGGAGCTGGATGCCTCCCCTGGGCGAGCAGTTGCAGACGCCCGAGTCCCGCACTGCCGATTTCTTCGTCATGCGTCTGTTGACCCCGCCGCAAGTGGCATATGGCGATGCGGTGGAGACCTTCTTCCCTTATACGCACATCCAAAAACCACAACTGGAAATGCGTAATTCATTGTTACAACACCTGAATTCGGCTATAGAGAAAGAATTTCCCGGCTACGTGTTCATCAACAACCGCCTGGAGGGCGCCGCCCCCCTCACCATCGCCCAAGTGCTGGAACGGGTCCTGGCCAGCTAGTTCTGAGCGCTGGTACCATGCTTGTCAAGGCTGGTCACAGTTGCGGCCCTGACGTTGGGCAAAAAGCCCGTATTTCTATTTCGCTGGAAGATAACTACTGAATATACAAATGGTTGCGAAAGACGCCTAAAGTATTACTTTAGACTGTTGGAGGTCCCCGTTAAGCCTAATCGTCCCCCGGAAGACGGTTGAGATTGAGCAGGATTTCCGGCTGGTCCCACTCGATGATGGTGAACTTCTGATGCTCAAGCGAGCGGCGCAGGCTGAAGCGCCCCTCCCGGTAGGCCGTTAGCAGGTGCGGCAGGCTGTCCCGGTGGTACCAGGCCGCCAACGGCTGGAGTCGCCCGGCGGTGCTGGGGACCACTCCCCAACCGGCTCGCTGCTGCCACAGTCGGCGGCATAATTCCCCGGTCAGTTGCGGCAGATCGCAGGCACAAATGAAAACCCAGGCGCTGCCGGCCAGTTCCAGGACGGTCAGCACCCCGGACAGCGGCGCCCGCTGACTGTAATGGTCGGCGACGGTGATCAGGTCCAGGTCGGCGTAGGCTCGGGCCTCTTTAGCCACCACCGTCACCCGTTCACAGGTGGCCGCCAGGGTGTCAGCGATGCCCTGGATCATGGGTCGTCCGTGCAGCTCATAGCGGGCCTTGTCGCTGCCGAAGCGCCGGCTGCCGCCTCCGGCCAGGATGAAGGCCTCCGCTGGTAATCTGATTTGATTGTCCATCGCTTAACCGTAACCTATGCGGTTCGTCCAGGCCGCACTAGAGGGTAATTTCACACTACTACTAATGATTAGCAACCCAGGTCCTGTTCACCGAGCCATCACCGCCATCTGCGGGGTGCTGTTGGCCGTTTTTCTGGCGGCTTGTGCCACCATGGGTTCGCCACTTTCTTCGAGTAAGGAAGCCCGGGCGGTCTGGCTATCGCGCTTCGACTACTGTGGCGTCAGCCCCACCCATGATCCCGATTCCATCCAGGCCTACATTGCCCAGGTCGTCCGGCAGGCCGCCCGGGCCAACTTTAATCTCCTCTTTTTCCAGGTGCGCGGCAGCGGGGACGCTTATTACCAGCCCGGGCTGGAGCCGTGGGGCAGCCTGCTCACCGGCACCCTGGGGGCCGATCCCGGTTGGGATCCCCTGCAGTTCGCTATCGAAGCCGCCCAGGCCCACGGTCTCGAGCTGCATGCCTGGGTGAACGTTTACCCCGCCTGGAAGGGTACTAAGCCCCCGGGAGAAGCAAATCCGCCGGCGCCGTTGACGGTCCATCCGCAGTGGGTGGTGGCCGATTCCACCGGACAACCGTTGGCCTTATCGGACGGCTATACCTCCTTCTCCCCGGGGATCCCCCAGGTGCAGGAACACATACTGGCCGTGGTGGAGGACATCGCCGCCCGCTACGAGGTGGACGGGATCCACTTAGATTACATTCGCTACCCCGATTGGGCCCTCTCAAAAGGACTATCCCGTGACTCCCTGAGTCTGGCCCGCTTCCACTCGGCCGCAGGAAATCCCTATTCGTTGGACTGGGATGACTGGCAGCGGGAGCAGGTCACCCAGCTCGTTGCCCGCCTGTATAACCGGGTCACGGCTATCGACAGCAGCATTAAGCTGTCGGCGGCGGTCATCGGCAGCTATGCAACGACCGGCTGGAACGCCTACAACCAGGTCTATCAGGATCCCCGCCGCTGGAGCGAGCTGGGCAAGATTGATTTCATTACCCCCATGATCTACTGGCCACGTAATCACCGCACCCAGCCGTTCCTGGTACGGTCGCGGGAGTGGCGAGAGCGTTACAGCATAGAACGACCCGTGTTCCCCGGCATCGGCAGCTACCGCTATAACGAGGAGGACGGCGACCGGACCTGGAACGAGGCGTTGGGCCAGATCGACGACCTGCGCCGCGCGCGCTTCCCCGGTCTGGCTTTTTTTGATGCCCGTAGCCTGGAGAATCATTGGGCGCAGCTGGCCACGAGGCGCTTTCGATCCCCGGCCAATATTCCGGCCATGGCCTGGAAAGACGCCCTGGTGCCAGACCCCCCTTCTTCCTTACTGCTGACGTCCATGGGCCGAATCGGGGCCCTCACCTGGGTAGCGCCAACGACTGAAGATGTGGTGCGTTACAACGTCTATTTCAGCGAAAATATACCTATAGATCGGTCGAGAGGAGAAAATCTGGTGCACGTAACCGCCGGACCCCGTCTGGAGTGGGTTTTCGACCCCCATAAGTTACCCCCCAACGGTTATTTGGCTGTCTCAGCACTTGATGCCGCCTGGAATGAAAGTACCCTATCCACGCCGATCCGATGGCAGCGAAAGTAACCTATCCCCCTGAAAATGAGGCAGCTCGAAAAATCATAATCAGCCTGTTTCTGGCTCTGCTCCTATTTTCAAGGGCTGATTCAACAAATAACCCACATCACCCTTGCATTACAGTTTGCATAACCCCGGTTTTATCGATTTTAACCATGTAATTTATTCCAGCGCTATCGATGTTCGCCTGAACGTGATAAATGGCCCCAAAACCGCAAAATATAGCCTGTGGATGGCATTTGAACCATTCGAAACTCATCGCTGGAGTTCGAACAAGGCAATTAGCGGTGAAAATCGGTATAAATGTGCCACTGGAGACGAAAGTGGTTATGTGCTCATATGAGCATATAGTGTTATTGTGTCTTTGATATGCCCGTATAACTTCCCTCGCACTTCTTTCATACTTGTCAATCATCGTTTATCGCATCTATATTTTGGGGTGTTTAATGACCCGTGGTTTCGCTGCCTGGCTGCTAAAGCCGCAGTTGCCACCCAATATCAGGAGACATAATGGTCCTATTTAGCACTACCGGATTTTTCACCTCCCTCATTCGCGCTCTAAACCTTCGAATGGCAATTATTCAGATAATCCTTATAATTCTTATACTTTTCGGTTTATTGCCAGCCGTCGGGAAGGCCGACGGCCGCCAGCCAGCACCGGGCGACTACCATCCGCCCCCCGCCGCACTGGTGGAGCAGGCCCGGCGTATTCTAACGGAAGTGCCATTGATCGATGGGCATAATGATGTGCCCTGGCAATACCGCGACCGGGTACAGAATCATCTGGACCGGATCGACTTTGGGCGCAGCACCGCCGGTTTATCCAAGCCCATGCACACCGACATCCCGCGCCTGAGGGCTGGTCACGTAGGCGGCCTGTTCTGGTCGGTCTATATCCCGGTTGAACTTGCGGGGCCCGGCGCGGTGCGCCTCACCCTGGAACAGATCGACTTGGTTCACCGCCTGATCGAAAAATATCCCGACGACCTGGAGCTGGCCCTGACAGCGGACGACATCGTGCGCATTCACAAAGCGGGTAAGGTGGCTTCCCTGATAGGCATGGAAGGGGGCCATTCCATCGAGAACTCCCTGGGCGCCCTGCGGCAACTCTATCGGGTGGGAGCCCGTTACATGACTATCACCCACTGGAATAATGTGGATTGGGCTGACGCGGCCACCGCTTTACCTGAGCATGACGGCCTTACGGCCTTTGGTGAGGAAGTGATCCGGGAGATGAACCGCCTCGGCATGTTGGTGGACCTCTCCCACGTCTCCGCCGCTACCATGCACGATGTCCTGGATGTGACTGCGGCACCGGTGATCTTCTCACATTCATCCGCCTATGCCCTGTTCCAGTATCCCCGCAATGTGCCGGATGACGTGCTGAAAAGGGTGCGCAAGAATAAGGGAGTGGTGATGGTCAATTTCGTCGGTAGCTTTATTTCCGAAGAAGTAGGGCTCCATTACTTCGCACATGAAGGGGAACAGACCCGCCTGAAGGAATTCTTTCCGGCCGATAGCGCCCGCGTCCGCCGGGGAATGGAAGCCTGGCTGGAAGAACATCCGTACCCCCAGGCTACCGTGGCCGATGTAGCCGACCATATTGATCACATCAAAAAGGTGGCGGGTATTGACTACATCGGTATCGGCTCGGACTTCGACGGGATCAGCCGTCCCCCCATCGGCTTAGAAGATGTGTCCGCTTTCCCAAACCTGATTGCCGAACTTCTACGTCGGGGGTACAGCGAGCAGGAAGTGAAGAAAGTGGCCGGCCTGAACCTGCTGCGGGTCTTCCGGGAGGCTGAAAAAGTAGCTTCCCGGCTCCAGCGCACAACTGCACCCTCCGATGCCCTGATAGAAGAATTGGACGGCCAGCTCACAACTGATTAAGACCTTCCAGCCTCCAAAATAGCAACTAGTTCAACTTGAGGTAGTCAAACTTGAGTGCTTTAAGGCTTTGCCAAAAAAAATGAACGGCTGCCGCGATTATTGGCAACCTTTTATGAGTTCGTGACGTCTAACCGACGAGATGAATGAAATAGCCCAAATAAATTTTGCAGACAACCCGGAAAGCCTATCATGAAGATCGCCGTCGCCATATTTATCCCCGTTATCTCGGCCCTGCTCATAGCCAAGGTCGCGGTTCCAGTTGACGAGCCGCTGGAAATCGAGGACACCACCGAGTTTAGTTATACTATGCCTTGGAGCTATGCGAGCCTGGATGAGGCGCTATGGATGGCGCTGGACGATATCGCCACTATCAGGAAGTACATGCCGCCGGAAGTGGACCATTACCGGGTCGTCATCCCACCTTACGGGGACAATACCAGTTTTGTCGTCATGAGGTTTGAGCACTCCGACCTGGAATTATTGGCCGCCGGTGAAGTAGCTCCGGAGCTGTTCATAAGAAACCATGTTACATTCGACTAGCCCGGGATTAAACCGGAAATAGCCGAAATAATTCTCCCGACACACTCCAATAAACTTACCAGGCATCTCCCACCCCCCAGCAGGCCTCCATCTCCTTACGGAATGGGGGCCTGACTCCTTTTTGGGCCCGCTGATTCGTGAAACTCGGCGATATCCGCCAGCAGCCGCCGCTCCAAGGTACCATTGGATCGCCATTCAATCCACTGGCGGCGGTCTCCCCAGAGGCTTAGATAAACCCTATAGGTGGGTTCCACTCGGACCCGGGTAGTGGTGGAAACCCCCGGGGCTTCTCTGATGGTGATCACCAGCTGCAGGGTAGCCCGCAACTTCTTTCCCCGCAAGGCGGTTTGGCCCGGCGCGGCCAACGCTTCCAGGCCTGCCAGGGGGAGAGCCTGCAGATAGGTTACCAGGCGCCCTGGTTGAGATGAGCGGGAATCCAGCACCAGGCCGTAAGGCGACTGCAGAATGGCAGTTTCAACTTCCAGCACCAGATCGGGGGGAGCGCCGGGAAAGTCCTGGTAAGCCGGAAATGTAGGTTCACCAGGCCCCCTCCGGCCGGCACAACCGGGAAAAATCAAGAAGGCTGCCAGGCAACCGATGATTAAAGGGGAAAAAAAGGGCGAAGATTTCAATCTGCTATCTCCGCCCTTTGGGAAAGGATTACCGGTTGACCCGTGGAACTATTCTTTTTCTTCAGGCTCAACCTTCTCCTGAAGGGCTTTCAAGTCGTCCTCCAGAGTTGAGAGGACGTCCTGCAGATCCAGGATCGAGCGATTGGTCCGGCGTTTGTAAGTAGTCATCTCATCGGAAAGGGCTCGTACATCTCCCTCTACCCGGCGGATATCCTCACGCAGCAGTTCTTCCACTTGGCTCAACAGGTAATTAGTCTCTTCGATCTTGTTGCCCAGGCTATCGGTTATCACCAGCAGGCGCATGCTCAGGTTCTTTATGTTCGCCTGCATCCGCTGCATGTGTTTACCTCGGCCATCGAATTTTAAGGTCAGTCGGCGATACTCCTCGTCAATCATATTTTTATGGCCCTGGAGCTCCACGTCACTGGTCATGAGCTCATTCATGGTTCGGGATCGTTTATAGTCGATATAGATTGTGTAATACAGCGTGATGGCTAATAAAACTGCGACCAGAATATTGATTATTTTTTGCATTCTCGCTCCGGTTGATTGGTGTCTACTCTGCGGACTCCTCGAGATTCGCCAGCCGCTTTTCCCATTCCGTGATCTCGTCGCCGCCCAGGTCTGCCACGGGCTGGTCCTCCAGCCCCCGATCGGAATCGCGCTGCCGGATCCGGTCCCGCAGCTCCTCTTGAGTAGCGGCGTTATTCTTGAGGCGCTCGACCAGCTCATCGATCTCGCTGACAAAGTCGCGGGCCGCCAGGTCCAGTCTCTGCATAAGCTGCTCGACCAAGGCCTTTCCGTAGCCTTCATCAACCTGGTCCACCAGTGTTTGAACCCGTTCTTTAGGATCAATTACTTCGGTCATTGGGCTGGACTTACCCTTATTCATTGCATCGCAACCACGAGGTGCTCCTGATGATCCAACAGGTACAGAAAAAGATGGGGTAAAAGTTTCACATCAATTGGGGACTTGGCAACCACTAATTGCTGCACACCCTAAAAAAATTACACCCAAAGTGTTCGATTTTCAAATATTTGCTGCCCATTCATCAATTTCTATGGTGAAAAGGAGTGCTCTCAAGCCTCCAGTTGACGGGCGAACTCCCGGGCAATGCGGTCTACCTCCTCCAACGCGCTCTGATCCTCCGGTTGGGTTGGTGCATCCTGCTCGGCTACCTCCCTCCTCAGGCCCGGCCGCTCCAAATCGTCGAAGCGGGAGTAATTCCCCCGCCGGCTGAAAGATTCCTGTGAGCGGGGATCGGTCGCCATCGGGGTCGTCTCCCAAGCCAGGTGCTTGCGGTTTATCAGGTGCAATGGCGTGATATTGTCCCCGGTAATGGCCCCGCCCCAGGTGCCGCAGCCCAGGGTCATTGCCGGGTCAAGGGAAGTAGTGTAGCCTACCGATCCGTGCGGACCGGGTGTATTCACCAGCACCCGAAAGGCCTTCACCCGTCGGGCAAACTGCTCGATGATATCCTGATCGCGGCTGTGAATGATGGCCGTATGCCCGACACCGCCGTACTCCACCACTCGCTCGCTAAGAGCGATGCCAGCTTCAGTATTACCGACGGTATAATAGGCCAACACCGGCGATAGTTTCTCCCGGCTGAGAAGGTATTCCGTCCCGACGCCGGCCTGTTCCACCAGTAGCACTTGGGTCTGCTCCGGCACTGCAAAGCCCGCCAGCTGGGCAATCCGTACCGGGGACTGCCCCACCACGGCGGTGTTCAAATGTCCGGCGGAATCGACCATGAAATTTTCCAGCTTGGTGCGTTCCTCGCCCTGAACCCAGGCCACCGGCTCCCGCTTCAGGCAATCAAGCACTTTCTTTTCGTTGCGTCGATCTACGATCATGGCCTGCTCGCTGGAGCAGATTACCCCCCAGTCAAAGCTTTTACCGGTGATTATATCCCGCACTGCCTTGCGAACGTCAGCGGTTTTCTCCACGAACGCGGGCACGTTGCCTGGTCCTACCCCGATGGCCGGCTTGCCGCTGCTGTGGGACGCCCGGACAATGCTGGTGCCTCCGGTAGACAGGATAATGCTCACCCGGGGATCCTTCATCAGCGCGGCCGCGGCTTTAATACCGGGCTGCGAGAGACAGCTGATCAGCCCTTCCGGGGCCCCGGCCCTGACAGCCGCCTGGGCCACCACCTTCACCGCCTCCAGCGTGCAACGGGCGGCAACGGGGTGAGGGCTGGCTATCACGGCGTTACGGCTCTTGGCGCAGATGATGGCCTTATACATCGCTGTCGAAGTGGGATTGGTGGTCGGGATGATGGCGGCCACCACCCCCATAGGCTCGGCGTAAATAGTATGTTTGCCCCGGCGGTCATGCTCCAGCACTCCGACGGTGCGCAGCTCCCTGTAGGCCTCCCAGACATCGCGGGTGCTGAACTCATTTTTCAGTAACTTGTCTTCCAGGCGACCCATGCCGGTCTCCTCGACGGCCAGTTCCGCCAGGCGGCGCGCAGCTCTGAAACCAGCTTGGGCCATGGCGGCGCAGATCCGGTCGACCTGATCCTGTGAAAAGGAGGCTACCTGCTGCTGAGCCGCCTCAGCCTGCTGGCACAGGTCGCGTACTTCCTGCTGTCCTAATAAGTCCTTATCCATAAATACTTCTCATCCCAGCGGTCCAGGCAGGCAATGGCGTTTTCTTCCCTGCCACTGCCCCTGCCACTGCTACTTCTACTACCACTTCTACTACCCCGCAGATGGGCAGCAAGGAATCGGGGCTTGCCATGAACGTCCGACTAATTTATCACCGTCCCGATTCGCTTGATGCGCTCCCAGGTCACGAAGGGAAAACGCTTCATGTTTATGGAAAAATATACGAGCAGGGCTTCTCCCAGGATGTAGTCGTGCGGTACAAAACCCCAGAACCGGGAATCGAAACTCTTGTCCCGGTTGTCCCCCATCATGAAGTAATAATCCTGCTCAACCACGTAGTAGGAGATCGGTTCGCCGTCGAGAATCAACATGCTCCCCTGCAGGTGGATCTGGTGGCCGTCCATCGTAGCCACGTACCACAATACATCGCGTTCGATCAGGGCACTGAGGGTATCTCCCCTGGCCGGTATTCGCACCGGTCCGAAATAGTCCTTATTGCCATTTCCCCGGGGGAAGATATTCGGATCACTCCAACCCGCCGGCTTGGGTTCCCGGTCAACATATTGCATGTGCTCCGGATGGAAAAATGCCTCCCCGTCGATCAGGATTTCCTGATCCACAATTTGGATCGTCTGTCCGGGACCGGCCACCAACCGCTTGACGTACTTCTCCAGGGGATTGTGGGGATATTTGAAGATGATCACATCGCCGCCTTTGGGTTGCCGGTAGGCGGGCAACCGTACCCAAGGGATATCGAAACCGATAGTGGTATAGGGAATTCCGATCCGGTCGGGAGTCCGCATGCCGAATAGAAACTTATTGCCGATCAGGAAATCGCCGACCATGATAGTTTTTTCCATGCTTCCCGTGGGCACTATATAGGCCTCCACCACCGTGGCACGTAGCCCCAGGGCGATTAGAACTATGACCCCTATTGACCTCAGTTCGCGCGCCAGGTTAGACTGATTTCTCTCCCTCTCTCCCGATTTATTAGGTGCTCGTTTGGCCTTGCCGGTTTTACTCATTTGAACTCGCTATTAATGTTTTACTTTAAACCCTGTCAGTATCCGGCTGCGCCTGATTCACGCCGGGAGTCCACAGCGCCAAAATTCCAGCCGGTCACCGGATCCACCATAATACAGTGGGCCGAGCCGATGTACCCTTCCAGGTAGCGCACCCGGTGTCCCATCCGATTAAGCCGCTGCCGCGTCTCCGCGCTGATGCCCACTGGCTCGCTGACTATCACATCGGGCAGCCACTGGTGGTGGAAGCGCGGCGCCTCTACGGCGCTCTTCAGCGGCAGGCTGAAGTCCACCACGTTTGAAATCACCTGGGCCACCGTGGTGATTATTTTGCTGCCACCCGGCGTACCGGCGATCAGCAACAGGTTGCCACCCCGCGTGACGATGGTGGGAGTCATGGAGCTCAGCATACGCTTACCAGGTTCGATGGCATTGGCCCGGTCCCCCGTCAACCCGAACATATTGGGATAGCCGGCTTTGATGGCAAAGTCATCCATCTCGTTATTCAGCAGGAAACCGGCCCCCTGGACCACTTCGCCACAGCCGTAAAGATCATTGATAGTAGTTGTTACGGCCACGGCGTTGCCCCACCGATCCACTACGCCGAAGTGAGTGGTCTCCTCGGACTCCAGGGCAAAGATAATAGCGCCGTGCTCGGTCTCATCGCTGCTTGTGGCCCAGCGGGGCGAGAAGTCTTGCCAGCGCCCAGCAGCGTAGGCATCGGAGATCAGCCCCTCAATTGGGATGTCCACGAAATCCGGGTCGCCCAGGAAATGAGCCCTGTCGGCGTAGGCCCGGCGCGAGGCTTCCACAAAAGTGTGAATATGCTCGGCCGAATGGAACTCTATCTCGGAAAAGTCTACCAATTCCATCTGGTTGAGAATCTCCGCCAGGACAACTCCTCCCGACGAAGGCGGACCCATGCTGATGATGTGAACGTCCCGGTAGTCGAATTCGATCGGCAGGCGCTCTATCGCCCGGTAGTCTGACAGGTCGTCCATGGTGATCAACCCGCCGGTACGCTCCATGTGCGTTACAATCAGCCGCGCCGTTCGGCCGGTGTAGAACTCACCCGGGCCCTGGGTAGCGATGCGCCGCAGGGTCGCGGCCAGGTCCGGCTGCTTAAACAGGGCGTTCAGGCGCAAGGGCCGATCCCGGGGATAGAATATCTCCCTGGTGCTCACGAAACGGGTCAGAAACTGTTCATGGTCCACCAGGTCGCGGTTAAGTTGGTAACTCACAGCATAACCGTTCTCGGCTAGTTCAGCTGCCAAGGTGACCACTGTCCCCCAGGACATATTGCCGTACTTACGTAGCGCCAGGCCGTAGCCCGCCACCGTCCCCGGTACTCCCGCCGCCAGGATACCCTTGGTGCTCAGGTCAGGGATGACCTCCCCGTTTTCGTCTAAGTACATGTCGCCGTGGGCCGCCGCCGGGGCTTTCTCCCTGAAATCGATGGTGGTAGTGGTCCCGTTAGCCAGCCGGATCACCATGAACCCGCCCCCACCGATGTTCCCGGCCCGCGGTTCGGTCACCGCCAGCCCGAAGCCGGTAGCCACGGCCGCATCAATAGCGTTACCGCCCCGGCGCAGGATATTCAGCCCCAGGCGCGAGGCCATCAGGTTGGCCGAGACCACCATACCCCGGCGACCAACCGCATCAGGAATATTGGCCGGTAAATCAACCGCCAGGGAAAGTCCCAACAGGAATACTAGTATCGCACGTCTAATCTGCATAAATACAATTCTCTAGGTGATTAATGACTGGTCCCGCCTTGGTGAACTTAAGCGATATTACATCGAATCGTACCTCCGAGTCGATCCCTTTTTCAACCGTGTATTGCTGGGCCGCTGCCATGATGCGGTCACGCTTGCGGAAGTCCACCTGGTCCTCCGGCTCTCCCCACTGCCCCCGGCCCTGGCTCTTCACCTCGCAAAATACCAGCATCGCCCCCTGTGACGCGATAATGTCGATCTCACCGGTGTGGACCACATTGTAGTTCATCTCCACGATGGAATATCCCTGCTCAACCAGGTGAGTAGCCGCCAGCTGCTCACCCAACCGGCCCAGCTCCTTGCGGCCTTTGACAGCGGCCCAGCGGGGCAAGTGCTCCCTTACCGGCCGGAAGGACTGGCGATGGATGGGACAGGCCCCGTGTTCGGCCAGGGCGGCCAAGTGTGCTTTGGTGCCGTAGCCCTTGTGCCGGTCGAAGCCGTACTGCGGGTAAACCTTATGGTACTCGGCCATGATCCGGTCCCTGGTCACCTTGGCCACAATGGAGGCGGCACTGATAGCCGGCACCTGGTCATCACCCTCGATAATGGTCTCCTGGGAAGGATGGTCCAGGGTGATGTGCTGCCCGTCGATCTGCAGGTGGTCCGGCTGCTGGGGCAAATTATCCACCGCCCGCTGCATGGCCGCCATGGTGCCGCCCAGGATGTTTATTCGGTCGATCTCCCGCCGCTGGCTCAACCCCACCCCCACGGCCTGGGCCAGGGCGAATATCTCATCGTGGAGGTTTGCGCGTCTTTTAGCGGTCAGTTTCTTGGAATCGCGCAGCCCCTCGATTGGCCGCTGCGGGTCGAGGATCACCGCCGCCGCCACCACCGGCCCGGCCAGCGGTCCCCGCCCGGCCTCGTCTATGCCCGCCACCAGTCGGGACCGTCCTACACCCATAGCCACCGATCAGGACTGGCCATCTTCATCCTCGTCCTCGAAATAGGTTATCCGCCGGCGCACGATCCCCAGGAACCGGAACTCCGCGCCTCCTTCCTCAACTTCCGCCAAAGCCGACCAGCCCGAAGTGGTGCGCGACACCCAATTGCCGCGTTCGTCATACTCGTAGGCCATCATCAAACGATACTTCAACACCCCGTCGGCACTGTAACTGGCCTTTTCCAGCAGGTTGCCGCGCTGATCGTAGGCGAATTTCCAATGGTAAGCCAAGGTGCTGTCGGCATAATAGTACCGATGCTCAGCCAGCCGCCTGTCGGGGCGATAATATTCCTCATTACGCCCGCTGAAGGCACCCTCACCGTCGTATACCTCCCAACTAGTGGAGCTTTCCATCCGGGTCATCCATGTGGACGTAGCGCTCCACCAGCGTACCGCCAGTGTCGTAGAACGAGCGTTCGTAGTGCCATTGGTTATAGGGATCAGTCCAGACATACATCCGCTGGCCCGCAGGGCTTATGCTCAGCAGCACCCTCAAGGTATTGGCTTGGTCGTTGTACAAAGCGCTATCCACCGCCGGCACCTCCCTGACGCGGGAATCACTTGCCGTCCGTCGGGCCGCCTTACCGGCAACTCTATCCCACGAGGCACCGATGCGGTCACCCTCCCGGTCGTACAATACGGTCATCGATACCACCGGCCCCGCTACCGGGGCCGAAGAATCGTCCTCCGTGCACTGGGTTACGCTCTGCACCGGACCCAACAACCCGGCCGTTTCGCGAACGGACGGCCGCGATTGTCCATCAGGGCTGGGGTTAGACAAATGGCGGTACAGCCCGGCGGTCACGCCCATTAGCAGTGCCAACGGGAGAATTCCAGCCCATATTCGTCGGAATATTTTACCCGCGTCAACGGATGACATCTCTCTATCTATGGCTTGCGAGCGTCAAAGTTCCAACAGCTAGTATTCGTCATCGGGCCGCTTGATCGCCCCCTCCAGCGCCTCCCGGCAGCCGTCGAGGCTGGGGATGCCATGGGCGGCGCACAGGGTTTTCACACCCAATGCCAGCAGCAGCCGGGCGTCCTGTTCCCCACCGGCGCGATCGAAAAAACCGGGTTCAACCGGGAACCGGTAGGGTCCGCCTTCGTCGTGGCAGAGCAGGTCGCCGCAGAACAGGACGCCGGTGCCGTCGGTGTGGGTATACACCACATAGCAGGTGTCTTTGAAGCCCGTCGACTGCACAGCCTTGAGACGCCCGGGAAGGGGGTCGCCCTCGCTGTAATGGTGATCCGGCTCCTCGTCCAGACCGCTGACACCTTCCGGGGCGTACACCTGCGCGCCCAATTCCCGCCGATAGCGCCACGACGAACGCTGGTGGTTGCTGCTGGTCATAAATATGGCGCTCACATTCTCCAGTACCGCCTGGGCGATACCAGTCAGGGGCAAGGGATCGATCAGGATCAACCCGTCGGCAGTCTGTGCCGCAAAGGCATCGCTACGGAAGTTACCGATCCGCTCGTCGCTGATGGTCCAGTGTAGCAGCCAGGGAAACAACCGATCGATTGCCTTGGCCTGGGTTTTGGGCTCTGTCATCGTTCTCCCCCTTACCTCGAATTTACACCGCCGGGGTGACGGCTGATTAGCGCCAATCCACGATGCGCCAGTTCCGGCCGTCGGACGCCAGCACCAGCGCGCCACCCAGGTCGGTGCGGTGCAGGTTGTCAATGGCCGCCAATCGCCCCAGGGTCTCGGGTGCCGGGTGGCCGAAGCGATTCCGCCTACCCACCGAAATTGCCACGCCCTGGGGGGCCACTGCTTCCAGGAAGGGACGGGAGCCGTTGGTGGCCGCCCCGTGATGCCCGATCTTGAGCCAGTCCGCCGCCAGGGCCGGTCCGTAGGCCAGCAACCGCCATTCCGACTCCTGTTCAGTGTCGCCCATGAGCAGAATACCGGTGCGGCCGTAGCGCACCAGCAGCACCAGTGAGGCGTTGTTCTCCTTGCCCGGATTGACCGCCTGCAGGCTGTCCGGCGCCAGCACCAGCAAATCGACCTCGCCCCTGGTCACCACTTCCCCGGCCCGCCGGATTCTCCGGGGCACTCCCAGGCTGTCGCTCAGTGCCAGCACCTGTTCGTATAACCGGTTGCGGATAGTATTATCCGTATCCCACAAGGTATCCAAAGGCACATTCTCCAGCAGCCAAGAGAGGCCCCCGATATGGTCGCTGTGGGGATGGGTTATGACTGCCCCGTCAAGCCTGGTAATTCCCAGCCCCTTGAGATAGGGCCCCACCACCCGTGCGCCACTGTCGAATCGAGGGGTTGTAGGGCCAAAATCGATCATTATCTGCTCCCCGCCCGGCAATGACAGGTGGATGGCATCCCCCTGCCCTACATCCAGCACGGTCACCTGTAGCTCCCGGGTGGCCCATACCCGCGGCCACAGGGCCAGGTTTGCCAGCAGCAGTCCCCCGGCTAACAGGTAAAAAAGTCTGCGCCGCCGCTCACCGGTAAACAGCCAGGGTAATCCCAGCAGGACAATGACTATCCCCGCCGGCAGGGCCCAACCCGGGTGGCCCGTGACCACTACCCCCAATGGCCAGGTCGAGAGCCGAAATATGGTATATTGAATGCCCGTCGTGGCCAGCCAGGCTGTCTGGGCGAAGACCTCTCCCGCCAGGCTGAATAGCGGGGCCGATGCCAGCGCCAATGACCCGGCCGCCACCGCTATACCGGCCACCGGCACCACCAGCAGATTGGCCGCCAGCCCGTAGATCGGTAGTACGTGGAAGTAAAGCGCCTGCAGCGGCATAGTGCCCAGCTGGGCGCTGATGCTGACCAGAGCCAGGTCGGTGATGAACCGCCTGACCGACCCGTTGTACAACCACGCCCCGATGGTGGTTTCCTTGAGGGGCGCTTGCAGCCTGGGTAGCAGATATAGTATCCCGGCCACGGCCGTAAACGACAGCTGGAAACCGGGTGTAAACTGGCTGCGGGGATCGATCAGGACGCTGATGATAGCGGCGGCGGCCAGGATATTCCAGGTGTTCGGCCGGCGTTGTAAAGCCCGCCCCCACAGGTACAGTCCCGCCATGATGGCTGCCCTCACCACGCTGGGCGGTGCGCCGGTGAGCAGGACGTAGCCTGCCAGAAATGGGAGGATCGCCGCCAACCGGCCCCACCCGGGCAGCCGCAACAGGGTGGCCATAGCCATCAGGATGACCACGATATACCCCACATGCAGCCCCGACACGGCCAGCAAATGAGCGACCCCCACCCGCTGGAACTGTTCCCGGGTCTCGCGGTCCAGGCCGGTCTTATCACCCAGTAGCAACCCCGCCAACAACTCCGCCTGAGGTGATCCCAGCCAGGTCTGCAACTGGGACTTGATCGCCTGCCGAGCGACGGCCGTGGCGCGACCCAGGTGCCACCCCGGCCGGGGCCGGTGCGCCAGCACTATTGCTGGTCCCTCGACAATTATGTCTATGTGCCGGGTCCACAGGTAGTAGCGATAGTCGAACCCGTTGGGATTGCGGGCGGCCGGCGGCCAGGCCAAGGTACCGCGCAGAATCAGGGTATCGCCCGGCCAGATATCCAGGGCTGCTTCTTCACCGCTTTCAACCGCCCGGCGCCAGATAGCCCGCCTTATCTGGAAATTGTCTGCGCTCCCGGCCAGGAGATCAAGGGTCAACCGGTGGGCGTCCGGCCGTCTGTCCACCTCCCGGACTTCCGTCAGGATCGTGTCAGGTTCCGTGGGCAACGCTGCGGCGTACCTGGAATCGCTGTCGTAACGCGGCGCAATGGCCCAGCCGATGCCGAATAGGGCCACCAACAGCCCAACTTCCCAGCGCCGGGATAGCAGCAGTCCAACGACAATCGCGACTATTCCAAGGTAAGTAGGCCCGGCCAGGCTATAGCCCAACTGGATTCCGGCCAGCAAGGCCAGGGCAACCGGCACCAGGGGAATACTGCGGAAAAGGGCCAGGTGCGAGGGGGGTGATAATGCTGCCAAAGCGCGCTGGAATAGAGCGATCGGCAGCATTGGTGCGTCAGCCTGAAGCGCTGACCGTTTGGTTATAGGAGATCACTTTCCTTTCAGCGCTTTGCGGCGCTCACGTAGGAGCAGGAAATCAGCCCGTTCGGTGGCACCATCCTGGCGCAACATCACAATCCGGATAGCTTCCGGCGCCGGTATCGTGAGGTTATCCGGATGGGTGTAAAATACGTCCACCAACTGCCGTAGCAACTTAAAGTCATACTTCACCTGGCGGGAGTAATGCTCCTTGCGCGCCTGCTTATAGCGCTCGGTGGTCAAAGGATCACTTTCCATAGGATTGAGGCGATAAGCGCTGCCCTGGGCCTCCCGTAGCAACACCCGGTCCACCTTCAAACCGGCATAAAAACCGCGTATGTAGGCCTCCTGCCGCCCCTCGTCCCAGCGCGTCCAACTCTTGCCGGTGATGTCCTTCTGGGGGTAGGCTAATCGAGGTATTAGCAGGAGAACACAGATTGCTCCCAATGTTAGATGACGGTTACTCATTTCACTCTTCCATTTCGCAGGCCGGCTGGTGACCCAGTTCGCAGGCTTTGCGCCAGTCTTGCCGTGCCTTTTCCCGCAAACCTAACTCGTCATAGGAATTGCCCCGGTAGTAATAGGCGTCACCTTTGTCCGGATCGAGGCGAACCGCTTGATTGTAGTCCTCTATGGCCCGCTGGAATTGCCCCTGCTTGCTGTAGTTACGGCCCCGGTTGTTGTAGGCCAAGGCATTATCTGGATCGAGGCGCAGGGCCTGGTCGTAGTCCGCCATCGCCCGCCGGTATTGCCCCAGATGATAATAGGCCGAGCCCCGGTTGTTGTAGGCAAAGGCAAAGTTGGAATCAAGGCGAATCGCCTGGTTAAGATCCTCTAGAGCACGCTGGTAGTGCCCCAGATTCATATTGACAAACCCCCGATTGTTGTAGGCAAAGGCAAAGTCGGGATCAAGGCCAATGGCCTGGTCAAAATCCTCAATAGCACGCTGGTGCCGATCCAAAGCATCGTAGGCAATGCCCCGGTTGGTGTAGGCAAAGGCATAGTCGGGATCAAGGCCAATGGCCTGGTTAAAATCCTCGATGGCGCGCTGGTATTGCCCTAGATGATTATAGGCCGTGCCCCGGTAGTAGTAGACGCCGGCGTAGGTGGGATCGAGGCCAATGGCCTGGTTGTAATCCTCAATGGCCCGCTGGTACTGCTCAAGATTATGGTAGGCAATACCCCGGTTGTTGTAGGCTTTGGCATTTGTGGAATCAAGGCGGATCGCCAGGCTGTAAGCCTTGATGGCTTTTTCCTCGGGTGAACAGCCTGCGCATTGCGTTAACACCACAGCGCAACCCACAAACAGCCACAATAGCTTCCAGTTCATCGCGTTGCCCCCATTGCTCGTTTTTTCGTTGACCCTTAGTAATATAAGGGCGTGAGCGCCCTCGGCCGTTGTAACCTCACCCCCTTCACTTCGTGATGCCCCCTCTCCGTCTAACGGAGAGGGGGACGGCCGTAGGACGGGGGTGAGGTTCATAGCCTCAAATCTGATGCGGGGACTCACCCGGTCCATACCTATTCACAATCGGATACCGCCGCCCCACCCCGAAGGCCTTGCCGGTCACCCGGATCACCGGGGCCGCCTGCCGCCGCTTGTACTCCGAGCGGGTAATTCTCCGGCGCAAGTCCCGTACCAGCCCCATATCGTAGCCCTGTGCGGCCAGTTCGGTGTTAGAGGCATGGTTGACTACCAGCGCCTCAACCAACGGGGCTACAACGGCGTAATCGAAGGGGTCCACCTGCCCGGCCCTAAGCTCGGCGCTGGGGATCTTGGTCAACACCCGCTCAGGGATGATCTCCTTACCCGCCGCCAGGTTAAGGTAGCGCCCCAGGCCGTACACATCGTTTTTTGGCAGGTCACCGATAGGCGCCAGTGCCCCGGCCATGTCGCCGTACAGGGTGGCATACCCCAGGGCCAGCTCGGTCTTGTTGCCGGTAGTCAACAGCAGGGCGCCCCGCTTGTTGGCCACGGCCATCAGGAGTGTGCCCCGCAGCCGGGCCTGGAGGTTCTCCTCGGCGAGGCCCGGTTCAGTGCCTTCAAAAAAGGGCTTGAGCTCCGCTTGCATCTGCTTACGCAGTTGTTCGATAGCGATCACCTGCAACTTGATACCCAGGCCATCCGCCAGCTGCCGCGCGTCCTCCAGACTATCCGGCGCATTATAGGTAGTTGGCATCGCCAGGGCCGTGACGTTGGCCGCACCCAGCGCCCGCACCGCCAGCGCCGCCACCACGCTGGAATCGATCCCCCCGCTCAGGCCGATCAGCGCCTCCCGGTGTCCGGTCTTGGCAAAATAGTCCCTGATGCCCAATTCAATAGCGCCAGCCAGCAGTTCCTCCCTTGGTTGAGGAGTAGGCCTCGGCGTAGCCCTGGCCGTCCCGACCACGGGGAGGCCCGCCACGGCGAGCCTGGCAGGGGCAGCCTGCCCCGAAGCAGTCGCCGAGTGCGACGGAAGCGGGGTGGCGGCATCCAAGGGATAGTCCATGAAGATCAGGTCCTCATCGAAACTGGCCCCCTCCTTAATCAATTGGCCCTGGCTGTCAAACACCAGGGAGCGGCCATCGAATACCAGCTCGTCCTGGCCCCCCACCAGGTTACAGTACAGGAAGGGCCGCTTCCAGCGCCGGACTTTCTCGGCGATCAGTTCCCGCCGCCGGGGATCGCGATCCACGGTGAACGGGGAGGCGCTGATGTTGATAAACAGGTCCACCCCCTGCTCACCCAACCGGTCGGTAACCTTGGTCTCATAGTCCCCGTCCCACAGGTCTTCGCAAATCTGCAAGCCCACCCGGACATTCTCCCCTGAATTGAGCGTCAGCTCCACCGGCTCGATCTCCCGGGCCGGGGTAAAATAGCGCGCCTCGTCGAATACGTCGTAGGTGGGCAGCAGCGATTTGTCCCGGTAGGCCACAATCTTCCCCTGGTGCAACACGGCAGCGGTATTATAAAGTCTCTTTCTGCCTGCCGCCTGCCGACTGCCAACTGCCAACTGCCGACTTCCTCTGCTACTGCCAACTGCCGCCTGCCGACTGCCACTTTCTTCCCGCACCGTACCCACGATCACCCACTGATCGGTGATCTGTCCAGCCAGCGCCTCCAGGGCGGCCTGCAGGTTGGCTATAAAGTCCCTTTCCAGCAGCAGGTCCTGGGCCGGATAGCCAGGCAGGGCGCCCTCGGGAAAGACTACCAGCTGGGCCTTGGCCCCTATTCTGGCTAGTGTCCGGCGGATGAGTTGGAGATTACCCTGGATATCTCCGACGGTGGGGTTGATCTGAGCCAGGGCAAATAGGGCCATGTCTCAGGGCTCGACCCGGTTGAGCAGCCGCGGATAGGCGATGGTCTCCCGCACGTGGGGCAGGCCGCAGATCCAGGCCACCACCCGTTCGATGCCCATCCCGAAACCGGCGCAGGGCACCGACCCGTAACGCCGC
>SDBT01004785.1_pt1 | contig 22894 bp, 16 predicted proteins | sample 2277101 | NCBI WGS metagenome assembly SDBT01 (sample SAMN10404973, study PRJNA504765) | marine sediment metagenome | isolation source: marine sediment core GS10_PC15, 103 cmbsf | place: Arctic Ocean: Southern Knipovich Ridge | collected 2010 | reverse complement strand
GGGAACCACAGAATCAAAAACAACGACAACTGCAATCACGGCGACGACGACGACGACGACGAAAAAAGATTGTGCTTCCGCCACCACGTGCATTGCTTGGAGGAAATTTGCAGAGTGTTATAAGCAATATGTGTTGACTGTCTGGATGCATCACGAAAGTGGTTTTTCACTGATAAATGAAGATCGTCAACCTTTGCTTAGGTATGGCGCTTCTTTGGGGTCCACGATGTTGGTAGCCAACAGCCAGACCTTGGAGTTTGTGTTTCGCTGCCACGCTGAATTGATTGCTGATTTTGTGGAGGAATCGTATACAAAAGAGGATGTTCCTTCCAAAGAAATTTTATTGGGTGCAGACACCATAGCAATGTATCGCTGCCTAATGGATCACATTAATTACTCCATACAAAAACCACTACACCACTCCAGAAGGAGGGCAATTCGGACCGTTTGGGAAGAGTATGTTCAAGCCTTGATATGTATGGTGGAAGGATTTAAAAAAGGAACGTCTTCAGAATCATCCGATCCACGGCAGGCCAACATTCATGCATTTGAGACCAAGGCACATCAAATTGGAGTTGTTTTGAAACAACAGCAACAACAACAGACAGGAGGAAAACTGGCGCAAACATAATTTTTGTAATAAATACGGCGTTTTTTTTTATTGATTAAAAAAAAACATCAATTTTCTCAGAGTAATTTATCTTTTTTTTTTTTATTGTCTGTGAACTCTACAATAAAACGGCAGAGGCGATCCTTTAAAACAACACAACCGATAAGAAGCAAACCAAAAGAAAAATGCCAGGCCTAAAAACGTGGGATTCGCCCAATGGAAAAGACATGACTATTTTTGTATGCGTGCACCCAAAGGCCCGTCCCGATGGCTACATTGGTCCAGAATTGGATTACAGGCGCATGAAAAGCATAGCCAGCCAAATCAAAGGATCTCCAGTCCGAGACAATCATTGTCAAGGAAACATTGGGGTTAATATGTCAGGCACCATTGATGGAGAACGTCAACTCTGGGCCACCATGCGTGTGCCTAGAGAAAGCAGTGTTGGAAGGGCTGTCCGAGCAAACGAATACAGAGCAGCTAGTCTGGGTCTTCAGCATGAAGTGGTCATGAAACCAGGAACTACGGTTAAACCTGGAGAAGCTCCAAATTGGAACGATGTGGAGCGCATCAAAGGAACTACTTTGGAAGAAATTAGTGTGTGTCCCCGAGGCAAGAGTAAACACACATGGATTGCCAGTTATTTTTCAGATCATCCAAATATCATGAATGCTGATGGACGAACTGCGCGTTTTTATTCACCTCTGGTGACGGCCTTGGAAGAAAAAATCATTCCGTTTCCAGTGGCTCAAATCGACAAAATTAAAAACCAAGATAAATTGGCTGGAGAAACTTATGTTTCCATATCTCGGCTGGCTTACCTTTGTCAAGGAAGAGATTCAAGTATTATCGGGAACAACAATCAAAAGGTACTTTTTTTTTCTTTTAACTTAAAACCTAAAAAAACCATCTATTTTTAACGGATTTTTTATATTTTTTGATTCTGTCTGCATAGCCTAAACGAAACCAGCTTTGGAACAACGACGAGACTAGACCTTTTTCTACGGCAGCAATTATTAAAACAAAAATGAGTGAATCATCTGCTACCCCTACAACCTCGGCTCCGCCAGTGCCAGTACAAAACAGTGCTCCAAGTTCAAGCATGCCTCCTCCTGCTCAAGTGCCTGTCCAACATCAACAACAGGCACAGCAACAGCAGGCACAGCAACCACGAAGCAGTGATGGCCGTTATGCAACAATGGCAAAAGACCTTTCTGGAAAATCACCAATTGTAAGCAGTCAAGCCATTGCTGCTGCTGCGGCAGTAGATTTAATTCGAAAAACCAATCCCTCTCTGCATCAACACTTAAGGAATGTGGCTCAACAAAGTGTGGAACCTCAAGCATCTATACCCACAGGTGCTCCAATTCCAACTCAAGAAAAGAATGAAACAGCCGCCACGAATGGTCAAGAGACTCCTGTGGTGGTGCCTGAAATTGCTCAAAAAGATGCTGCACCAGTGGTTCCAATGACATCTCGTGAATTGGATTTCCAACGTCAAATGATTATGGCCAATACAAAGATGGCAGAGGCTCAAGCCATGATGAAAGCAGCAGAAGAAAAAGCAACTAGTGCAGAAAGCCGACGAAAAGAAGTCCTTGATGTGATCACCAAGGCTTACGGTGAAAATGATCTTGGAGTCATTCGTCGACGTGCTGAAGCAGAACAACAACAGCGATTGGCTGAAACCCATAAAAAAGGTCAACTTGTTTTGAGTCACATGGACAGTTGGATTGAATTTTCTGGAAGCGAATCTGCAAAAAGAGAATTACAAAACGTTCAGGCTGTGATTAAACAGTTAGTTAGCCATGACCCTGCTTTAACAAGTAACCCTGATTCCCTCAAAACGACGGCAACTTTAATCAACGTACTTGCTGCAAAAGCCATGAGCCAAGAAAGTCGTAGCAAAAGTATGGCTGACCAAACCAGTCAAATTGCTCAATTACGTCAACAATTATCTGAACGCAATCAGGCCTTTGAAAACGAAGTCATTCGAAGCAGGAAATTACAAGAAAATTTAACTTTAACTCAAAATGGTGTACGTGGAGTCATGACCAATCCTCCTCCACTTCCTATGAGTGCTCAAATTCCTCAAATTACTCAACAACAACAACAACCCCCTATAAGTAGTTTACTGGCTCGTGCTGCTCAAGGTGGTGGATATAATAGTTCAAATGCTTTATATACAGGCGCTGCACAGCAGCAGCAAGATAGGTACGAAGGAATGCCTCCACCACAAGCACCTATTCATAATGGAGCCATGGATATAACTCCACAAACTCATACCATGCCTGCCTTCATCAAAGGATTAATGGCTGTGGGTTGTGGAAGTAAACTCGTCAGCAGTTTCGCTTCGGCTAATGCTGGAGAACCGTACACTGAAACTGTGATTCGTACTGCCGCTTCATCCACAACTGGAAATGGTTCTTATATGAAACGTAGTTTTGAAGAAATGGAGGCTCATAATACCAAAACACGTACTCAAGCAAAACCTTTTCTTCATTCTCAAGGCATTGCAAGGGATTGGCATAAAATGCCAATTCGAGGTTATGGATTAGGCGAAGAATTAAAACGTCGTATCGTGGACCCTCGATTAAGCGAAAATTACAATCAAATTGTGGAAGCCTTAAGCATGGGTGCATCTCAATTATTACATGCTGTAAATGGGGAAAGTGGAGGCACCATTCCAGCAAACTCAAGCCTTATGCGTGGAGTCCGATTTCATACTTACGATGAAATGGGTCGTGCTATTTAAGCAGCCTCCTCCTTTTTTGTCTTCTTCTTCTGCTTCTTTCTACTATGTATTTCCTCAGCTCCTCTTCTTTAAAAAAAATTAATAAATAAATACATTAAAAATATAATTGGTTTTTTTTTTATTGATTTTTTCAGTCTGAAAAAGTACAGAGAATTTTTCTGAAAAAAAAACAACTTTCAAAAATCGGAAAATAACACACACACAATGAATCTTGGCTTTGAAGTTCGTCTCAACGACGACGACGCCGTTGTCGTTGATAATACCACACCTGAGGTTAACGGAAATCACTTCCTGCTGCCACTGATGATCGTAGAAGCTTCTTTAGGATATTGTTATGTAATTGTGTTATTGGTGCTTTCCTGTTCAAAATACACACGACCCGTAAATTTTCGGTCTTGGAAATTTAAATTTGTTTGGTTTTCAATCGCCGTTGGCCTGACGGAATTCGTTTGGGTTCATCTGCAATGGGTTGTGTCAAACCCCATGGGCCATCCACTGGTATGCCTGTGGAACACAGACATGCTTGTCTTGTGGATTGGAGTTCAAATTTTCACAACCTTGATGCTTTGGACAGCTTGGATCATGCGGTGCAGGAAACTTTCTCCAAAAAATGTTGCTTCTGCAGTCTTTGTATGTGTGTTGGTTCGGTCTCAATTGACTGGAATCATGGCTATCCTGTCGGCCATCACTGGCACTGGACCTTGTGGAGCCATGTTGGCTCCCATTTTCATTATGATGTTTGGCTCTTTTTTGGCAATCAGTGGATTTTGTGGAATCAATGCTTCAGCCAGAACTACTCAAGAAGTGGACGATTTGATGATCCTGCATGGTTCCTCTGAATGGATGAAAGGCACGGACGATGTCATCATCAAATCTCCAAGGAGACAAGACCTTGAAAATGGAAACGATGATGTGGTTTTAAATCCTGCTTACCGTGATTCTGATGATGATGATGATGATGACGACGACAGTAGTTGCAGCACCAGCAGTAACGATGATAATAATGAAGAAGAATTACAGAGGAAGAACGGAGTCCAGGAGGATATTCATGCTGCAGTCAATCTAGAAAAGGATATTATTATTTCAACTCGCGGAAAAGGGAAAAATTGGAACAAACAGCGAGGCAAGCATCATTCCAAAAGAAGATATTTCCCTACTTTTCTCAAAGGTTCTGTTGCTGGCACAACTTCAGAAACAAAGGCTTTGGTTGAGGTGAGCCTGATATCCCCACGGTCAGAAGTAAAGGAAGAACACGTTTATGTTTCTCCTCGCTCAGAAAAACCACAAATAATTTCTGAAACAGTAGCAAATTAAAATGTATTTAATAATATATAAAATTTTTTTTTTACGAATTTTTATTGACGACCAAATCACCATTGTTTTCTTGGTGCTGTTGAGGATGATGATTTTGAACATTGGCAGCAGGAGTGCGACCAAAGCTAAATTTAAATTGTTGATAAAGTGGTTTAAAAATACCTTCATAGCAGACTTCCATGATAAAATAAAAAACAATCTGAATCGGCCAAAAAAAGTAGCCTAAAATGGATCGAAATCCAGAAGTAGTTTTTTTGGCTTCTGATGAAGACGAGGCTTGTGGATCAGCAGCAGCATCAGCAGCAACATTAACAGTGCTTGGTGGCAATTGGATGGATCTTTTGTGTTTTATTTTCTTGATTGATTTAGGCAGGTTTTTTTTTCCATAAAGTTCTCTACCAAGGAACCAATTAAAGCTGATTTGGATTGCGTCCACCAAGACCATACCGAAAAACAAAGGGAACCAAATAGGCCAAACAATACTCATCAAGATTCCTAAGATAGCATCCACACAAAACATAAAGACTGCGTACAGAGAAAGCAAAGGCCATCGAAGCCTGTATCGATTTTTATCCGTAGGTCCATCGCTTTTCCAATATCCGCGTTTCTTGGCCGAAGGCAGGCAAGGTCGGAGGATGTATTCAAATTGCAACATGGCTGTGCGTAAGGTCAGGCAGAGCAAAAAAGCCAAGACAATTCCATAAAAAATGAGGAGATAACCAAAAAATCCTTCGACCGTATTCAGCATTGTTTGTAAAGTAAAATAAAAAAGATCCATCCAATCGTTGCTCATGACATTGCCCATTAAGTTTCGGCCTTGGCCAACGTTTGGACAGGTTGGTGGTTGGCTCATCGTTGTTGTTGTTTTTTTTTTATAGAAAATCCAAAAAGATGTTTTTGGTTGGTTTAGGATTCGGATGTTTTATTTTGTTTTGGTGGTGGTGGTGAATCTTTGGAAATACGTGATGGCGCTGATGATGGTAAATATGGACCAATATCTTGAGGCCAATCGGTGGCCTTGCTGGCTTTATAAATTTGTGAATAATGACGTGAGGTAGTTTTGGGCAGGTTAGCAAATTCCAACATGACGGCTCCATCCGGCCCAGCACATTCACGAATCAATCGAATGGCTGCCTCGCTTTGAGGTCGTTTGGTTTGTTCTCCAAGGGCGTTGATCATATAAATTCTAGCGGCTCGTACAAAAAGACCCACTGAAAAACTAGTGGCTGCCCAATGACTTAAGGCATGAAACAAATCAAATCCAGTACTGTTGTCAGGCAAACAAGGCACAGCTGTTTCTTTTACAATACGGATGCCTGCGGATGTTTTATTGGATGCCCTAGAAATAGCTCGCCAACCCTGAAGTTGTTTAGAATCCAAACATGAGGTGGTGGGATCTAGAGGCATCAACATTTGAAGTGTCATGCTGTGTAATTCCCGTTCGATAAGATAATGAGGTCGTTCTTGTGTTTGTTGTTGTTCTTTTGCGTTGGTCTGCTGCTGCTGCTGCTGCTGCTGCTGATGATGATTAGGAATCACATGATCTTCTAGAATTCGTCCAGTGTGAAAAATTCCACAATGAAAAGCAGCGTTTTCAGGGAAAATAACCATGCTTTGAGGTACTCGGATAGGAGTCATTCGATTCCATGAAATCATACCATGAGGATACCCTTCGGCAACCATCAAAGCACTGCCCAGGGTCCACCAACCTGACCGATTAGAATGAAGTTCAAGTTTCCGTAAGATTCTGGCTTCATCAAAATAAGCATCAATAATCATATGAATGCATCGATTGCAACCACAGGCTCCGAACAAACCTTGGCAATTAGGGCATTTTTCCAGATGTTTAAGCATGCCTCGGCTGAATCCCATGCATATAGCACACAAAGTAATTCGGAGTCTAGAAATACCTGTGCCACGACTATCCAACCAAATTTCTGTGGGGCAATTGCAGCCTGAACTTCCAGGGATCACAGGGATGGGCCGGTCGTCTCCAGACACTGCATCAATGTAAAAGGCTCCATAGACTCGAAACATCCTCAAGGCTGAAATATGAATCATGGGCATGTGAAGCCAGACTTGACTGCATAAATTAGGTTCTAGAGCATTTTCAAATTGACTTGGCAGGGCTCTGCTTTCCAAGATGGTTCGAAGGCTAAGGGCTTTCAGGCTGCGAGGTTGATGTAATGTTTTTTGTTTTTTCTTGGCTCGACTTAGGCCTGGTTTGGTTGGAACTGCTGCTGCTGGACAGATGGTACAGCCTTTGGTGGCATGACAATGGAAATTCCTATAAATTTTTCGTTTGTGGTCCAAGCTTAAGCGGGTATTGGTTCGAACACGTTTTTCAGCACCACGTAACAAAGCCTGTATTCTACGTTTGATTTCAGTGCTGCTTCCTTCATATTGACTGGCTAAAGTGGCTGTAGTATTTGTACTGGAAGCTGACCAGCTTCCTGAAAGATTTGATGGTGGTGGCGTGGGATTCATGTCGTTGTGAGGCTGATGATGATGACGAGAACACAATGGATGATATATATGATTAATTAGTTTTTTTTTATTAATCTAAAATAAAAGTAATGTCTTGACGGCAAGTAACACAAATTTTTGAATTTATAGGATCAGATTTTAACAGCTCACTGCATGTTTTACAAGCTACGCAATGCCGACACGGAAGTACCATGGTCGTCGGGGGTCTTTCCATACAAATAACACACAGCTTGGCAGCTGGTGGGAAAAAATCATCTGGGTCCTCCTCCTCCTCCTCCTCTGAGGGAATTGGAGACATTGGAGGCGTTTTTTGTTTTTTCAGAGGAGGCTCCAAGACGGTCAAATCAATGCTTAGGGGTCGAGTTGAGTCTTTGACGGGATCATCATCATTAGGCCATTTAGTAGCAATTTTAGCTTGAATCACTTTGAAATTTTCAATCCAGGCTGCTGTGGGAGCCACGTATTTCATAAAACTTTTATTTCGTTGAATTTGAAGTTGCTTGAATTCTTCCTTAAAGATGGGGTCAGTTAATCTGTTCCTGTCCGCCTGAAGGTCACGCCGAAGGTTTATTTTAGTCTTACGAAGTGCAACTATAGCTTCAAGGATTGCACGAACATCTTCTGGGTAATCCCAATCTTCTGCTTTTAGACTTAATCCTTTACTTTTAAAATAGTACTGTTCTCCCATACATTCCATGTACGACAAATCTTTTAAGAGACGCATATCAAAAAGACGTTTTGAATACGTGGAATATTGAGGAAAATCGACCCCACTGCCTTGACTCATAAAGACAGCAAATCCTTCGGCTAGCACTGCATTAATAATGCCGGGGACCAAAGGTTTATCTTTTTTCTGTTTAATGTAAATCAAATCTCCAGCATAGGTAGTATTCCAGTCCAAACTCGTGGCTCCTGTTTTTTTAATGACTTTCTTGACCAAATTATCCATAAGATGATTTGTCTTGCTGCGGTTCTTCACAATACAGAAACTGTAATGATACTCTTCTTTTTTCATATTCATTCTCGTGTTTTTGGTTATTCAGATTTTGCTGTGATTTTTCGTATTTAAAGAGGAAAAAAAGGAAAACCGGAATGGACTTACGAATTGGAAATACGAAAAAATTTTAAAGTTAAAAACGAAAATATATTTTTCATATTGACCGAGTAAAAATGTCTATAATAACAAGTGTAGAAAAACAATGCAGAAAATACTGGAATATGATGCTTGGAATCTATCCAACAGTTATGAAAACACATTGTGTGGTGGGAGCTATGATTATTTGTGGAGGCGTTGGATTCTCATTTTCTGATCGTGTTTTAGGAATAGGAGGTTTGGATTCATGGATCGACCCTGTGTTTGGCATAAATATAAACGAGCCCGCTCTGGCTGGATTGTTTTATGGGGGTTATATTATGGCAGCAGGAGTATTTTGGCCAATTGCTTACCCAAGTGGTGCAGTGGGTTATGGCCTTGGGAAAGTGTTTGGCAAGGCTTATGGGTATAGAGCTATAGAAACATATGGAGCAGGTTATTATTAAAATGTATACTTTTTAAATAAAAAAAAATAAATAAGAAATCTATTGTAATTTAATTGAGCAGAGCCTGTATTTTATAGAAAGAGAATGTTATTTTGGAAATGTTTGTTTTTAATATTCCTGTCTGGAAGTCTGGCAACCGTGACTCCACCCCCACAATTACAGAAAGAAGCAATTCCTTTTCGTTATCATCTTGATTTCATGGCCAAAGGTAAGCCACGAGCCATGGTTTCAGAATACATTCAAAAATGGTTGGCTGCCCAACCCAATTATCCAATTAAACGGGTCAACCGAATCCTTAAGGACAAACAGATGGCTCAAAAATTATGGGATGAATTGATTGGAGATGACCCAGCACGGAAGGAACTTTTAAGGTTGCCAACACGACCTGGTTGGATTCCAATTGGATTTGGGGAAGATGTTAGTCCCTGTGTATATAAATTTAAAGGAGCCAATTTCCCAGCCCATTTGGATCACGACGGTGAGGGTGATGATCAAAAAGAAGTCATTCTGGCAAAACTCATGCTGTATCCTACCGAATTTCAAGGTGGAGAATTGACGTTTTATACCCGAGATGCTTCTCAAACAAGATGGAGAATTGAGAACAGTAAGCTGACTCACACAATTAATGTAAAAGCAGGTTCGGCTGTATTGTTTGATTTATGGTATCCTCATGGTGTGTTGCCAATTAAATCAGAAACCAAAGAAGGATTAGGCTTAAGGGTAATTTATCAGAAGCAAAAAAAAACATAAAAAAGATTGTTTTTATTTATTTTATTTTCGTTTTTCTAAATACAAAAAGTGTGAGAGAAAAAAATGATTATTTAGTTTCTTCTTCATCATCGTCGTTCCCATGACCATGACCGTGACCATGACCCCAACCACCATGACCGCGTTTTCGAAGTTTTGGTGCAAAAGCAATACGTTCAATGCTGAATCTACTTTGGGTGGTGATGGCTTCTCCACTTTCAGTATGGGTGTTTGTAAAAGCATCAATCCAAACCATGCCTCCTTCTGGAATCTTCATGACTTGAGACAGATGAAGACAATCTTGAATACCTAGACCTAGATTAGTCTCTGCCTGAGCACGATCGTAAACTGTCATTTCACCATTTCCACTGGTCATTAAACGAATTTCACGTCGACCAACTGAAATTGGATTTTTCCAGCATCCAGTGGCTTCAACAATATAACGTGCAGTTTTATTGGCTTTAAACACACCATTGCGGAAATTCATGGCTCCATCGCTGTCGTCATAAGCCGGCCAACCTCCATGTCTGGTCCAATTTCGTATAGTCATTGCGTAATTAGAAGGAATGAATTGGTTTCCTTTTTTTCGTGCACTGAATCCGCAAGGTCGGTGATGGAAAAGAAGTTCTTGTCGAAGATTTTTGATGTCTCGATGCAATTGTTTTTTTGCATGTTTGAATGGATAAAAGCAAATGTGAATAATCACAAGAATAAGGGCTACCAAGGCAATTAAAAAGGCCAAAGCAAGTAACCAATATAAAAGTCCATGTCCGTTAGATTTGCCGTCATCCTTTCCATGGCCACGACCCGGTTGACCAAGAAGACTCCAATGGACTTGACTTGGTATGGTTTGTGGTGTGGTATACCGTGGGTTGGCAGATGGTGTACCCTTCATCCTATTCAGGAGTGCAGTTTCCATAATAATAGTAATAAAGTTTTTTTTTTCTTTTTTTTTTCTCTTGTCTGTTATAAATTATGGCAGGAGGCGAGAAGACGCAAGAATGTTTCCACGAATCTTTTTTTTCGTTTTCAGAAAATCAGTCTTCTTCAGCCTGAAAGGGGGTGCATGCTAGCCGGTATTAGTATTATTATTATTTTATTATTATTATTATTGATCAATAAGTTTTGGAGAAAAAACAAAAAAAAAATATGAAAACGTCGGCAAGTCTGCTCTTGATCTGTTGGTTAAGTTTATTTCTTGGCCTCTGTTTTATCTTGGAAACAGCAGAAGCCAATCAACACAATTTATGTGCCTGTTCTTTGCCTACCAGATGTGAAACTGGAAAGGGGTGCATCGTCAAAAAGGGAGAATGCAATACGGAATCTTGTCCTTTTCCTCGTCTGTTCATGTGTGATATGATGCATGTCCAAGATGACCACACTGTTACTTGTGGAGTCATGGGGAATGGGTGGAGTATCTGTCTGGAAAGTCCAGAGTACACAACTAGTGGAACCAATCGAGTCATGAAGCCTCGACCAATTATGGTTGTTGATGAATAAATTTTTTTTTTTTCCGTGTTTCCAATTCGGAATTCCTTTGTTGTTTGTTTAAAAATAAAAAAAAATTTATTTATGTTTAAAAGAAAAAAATGAAAAATAATATGATGGAAAATTTTGCCTCGTCTCTGCAGAAACGGAAACGTGAGACGCAGAAGATAAAAATAAAACCACGGGATGCTAAGAGAAGAGCCAGGGTGGTGGACATGACCATTCGTGGTGGTGGGAATCCAAAGGATGGTGCTGAGCAGTGGGCCAAGAATGCCCATACATTCTTGGAGGATCGATTCAAAAAGATTTTAAAGGATCCTCCAGATGGTCGTCGTGTGCCTATACCAATTACGAGGATTGGTTTACCAGAGGGTTTATTGCAGAACAAGGATCATGATCAATTAGGCATCATGATCACGGATTGTGGATATGAAACACCGAGGCGATTGCTTCGAGATTCTGAAGCTATGAATCGGCGAGCAGCCCATCAGATGGACACACGCACAGTGGTTTGGATGATGGGCAAAGATGAATACGGCCGTTCGGCTTCTATTTTTGTGGAAGGGGTTTCTCCTTATTTTTATGTAGGCGTTGCGATGCAAGACGTGGCAGAAGCAGAAAAAATGGCTAAAACATACGCTGATTGGCTGTATTGTGAATTAGTGGACAAAACCATGGGATCAGCAAAAATCGCAGATTACTGGGCTAGAAATCAAAATAAAGTGGTTAGCGTCACCGCCGTGAAACGAGGCTGGTTTTATGGTTATAAACCTGATCCAAAAACAGACAAGAAAGACCCTAATTGGAAAGCCGATGGAAAAGAAAAACCTGGACCCATGTCTGGCTCCAGCTGTACTTATCAGGCTTCCGATTGGTATTTAAAAGTAGTGGCCACGGCTCCCTACCATGTAAACAAATTGCGAGAATTATCTTACCAATGGTCTCTAAGGATGGAACGTGATTTTTCCAGCAAACCTGTTGGAAAACGTTGGGTGATTCCTGTGACGTGGTCGGCCACAGCTCCTGAACTTCCTGGAGAACCGGGGTTGCCGACTAAATTATGTATCTTTGAGGCCAATGTAGAATTTGCCATGCGGTTCATGATTGATCGAGGCCTGATTGGAGCTGGTTTCTGTGCCATTGATCTAAAAGCAGGCCCTGATAAGGGAATCCTGCGAGTCCTTGGGCCCGACGACAAGTCTGGAAAGAAGAGAACTAGCTCCAGCCTGGAAATCACTGTGGATGCTGCCCTGTTTGAACAGGCCGAAGATGCACGATCAAAAAGTTTAGAGGATGACACAGATGTATACGATGCCATGAGGCATGTGCTTAAAGATAGTCCTCTTCGATTTGTGGCTAGGGAAGCATCTCTGCAGAGATTTGTGGATGGCAGCAATCCGGAGACGGACCCAATGAATCCATGGTTTGAAAAATTAAGGAAATTCATGGCACCTATGCGTCTGGTAAGTTTTGATATTGAATGTCTTGATCCGAAAGGCCTCTTCCCAGACGCCACAAAACCAGAAGACCCTGTGATTGGAATCTGTGCTTACCTGTACCGTTCTGACCGTGTGGATGCCTGGAATATTCGCAGAGACGCTCAAAAGAAATACAAGATTGCTGATAAATTGTTGGCGACCTTCCAGAGAATTGACAGACGTACTGCACACTTAAGCTCAGATTATGAAAAGAATCATGAACCATTGCCTGAGGGCGATTCTGTTGAGCTGCTCTTTGGCTTGGAAAAATCAACTCAAAGATTACGGAAAGCAGAAGAGTGTATGCTAAAAGCAGCAGAGACTTTAAAAAAACTGCAGTACGATGGATTGGCGGGCATGGATTGTACTCTTAAGAAATGGCCGCCTCCCTTAGATGTGTTGGCTTTAGGTTTAGGCACACGTGATGACCAACCTGATGGAGACATGGATGGTTATCCAGTTCAAGTCCTAAGTTTTGATTCGGAGAGGGAATTGATGTTGGCTTGGACGGCCCTGATTCAGGTTTGGGATCCTGATGTGTTGATGGGGTACAACAGTGTAAGTTTTGATATGGCTTATCTGTTTGAACGGGCCAGAACCCTTGGTATTGAGCATGTCTGCTGGAAACAAGGTCGTTTCTTGGATAAATTATGTCCTTTCCGAGAGGTTGGAGGATTCAAGAAGAAACCTGTGGCTCCTGTGTACGATTCAAGGGGTTTTCTGGATAAGGAAGCCACAGAAAGGCTTCGTAAAAAAGGGATTGAAATGGTTGCTGATTTGCATGGAAGAATTCAATTGGACATTATGAAATGTCGGCAGGCAGACGTGACGTTTAAGCCTAGAAGTTATAAATTGGATGCGGTGGCGCGGGAACTCATTAACGAAGGCAAGACAGGCTTCAAGGTCAAAGACATACCAAAAAAGTTTTTGGGGTCGGATGCCGATCGGGCAGAGATGGATGAGTATTGTCTGGCCGACGCAGTGCTGCCCATCAAAATGGCCATGCATAAAAGTGATTTGGTGCAGCTGATTCAAATGGCTAGGGTGTGTGGAGTACCCATAAAATTCATCACCGACAAGGGACAACAAGTCAGGGTGTTTGGACAAATCTTGAGGAAAACACGAGAACGAGGCATGGTAGTGCCTTGGATGCGGAGGGATCAGCTCTTTGGTATGGGTGGGGATGGGGACGATGATAAACGGAAACGAACCAAAGGTTATGAAGGAGCCATCGTGATTGACCCGAAAGCTGGATATTATACCATCCAAAAGCATGGAGCCACGGCTGTCATGGATTACAAAAGCCTTTATCCAAGCTGCATGATGCGTGACAATCTCTGTTATACCACAGTGGTGACAGATTTGAGGGCCAGAAGTTTATGTGTGGATGCCCACCGACGTTTGGCCAAGAAACATGATGTGTGGGTCCGGAAGCCTCTTGGAGAACAAGGAGGAGGTCGGCCTCATTTCCGTGGAGGCATCCTGAGTCGAGCCTGGGAAAAGCTGGCTGGTTGGAAGATGGCTCCAGTACATGGAGACGACAAGCCAGAAAAAAACCCTCCCTTTGTGCAGGGTACGGTTCGAAAAGGAATCCTGCCTGAAATTGAAGAGTACCTGATGAAATCTCGAGGCCGGGCCAAAAAACAGATGGCCCAATATGCCTATGGTTCTCTGATGTGGAACAATTACAATGGAGAACAAAATGCCATAAAAATTGCTTGTAATTCAGTTTATGGAGTTACTGGAGCCACTTTGGGAAGACAGCCTAATCTAGAAGTTTCTGGAGCCATCACAGCCTATGGTCGGGAAGCTCTGTTGTTTGCCAAATACGTGGCAGAGGAGTTAGACGTCAACGGTGCACCCTTGAATAAAACCAAAAAAGGAGATCATGAGGTTATATATGGAGACACGGACAGTATCATGGTTTTAATGCATGATTGTTGCAGCCATACCACGACAGAACCAGGACAGCCTTTGCAGCCTGAGGATTACGTATGCCTGAAGCGAGCCTTTGAGATTGGAGAAAAGATTTGTGCCTTGGTCAATAAATTATTGGAAACGGTGCATGTGTTGGATTTGGAAAATCTTTTCGCTCCGTACCTGCTGTTAAAAAAGAAGAAATATGCTGCTTTAAGGTGGGTTCACTGGAAAGCACCCATAGGAAAAAAAGTCAGAGGCATTGAAAGCATACGCAGGGACAATCCTCGCATGGTGGGGGCTCTCTGCGGTGTATTTAATGATTTAATTTTGGGTTGTCGGGATGATCCTGATGATCCAGAAACAGACCCCAAAAAGAAGAAGAAAATAGCGGTGGTGCCTCAAATGGAGCTTGGCATGGAACTCTTACGGGAATGCCATCGGCGTGTGCTGACCGATAAACTCCCAATCCAAGCCTATGTGATTACCCAGGCTCTGCGAAGGCCACCAGAGGAGTACAAAGTGAAAATGCCTCATGTGAATTTGGCTGTACGCATGGCCAAGAGAGACCCAGGAGGTGCTCCAAAACCAGGAGAACGTATTCCTTATGTGATTGTGACTGCTGACAGTCTGGAAGAAGCCACCAAAGATCACGTGGCCATAAAAAAACTGTACCAGAGGTCGGAAGAACCAGAGTGGGTGGTAGAAAACAATTTAAAAATAGATACGGTCTGGTATGCCGTGAATCGATTTGAAAGCGCATTTCTGCGTATGTTGAGTCCTATTGTTTCGGCACATATTCTGAATGAACCAATCGATGAGGCTAAGTTGCGTCAAAATAAAACACCACATAAAGGAGACTTGGCCTTTAATTTGGCGGTTGATAAACGGCAAAGCCGTGCTGAAAAATTGGTTTGGCGAACAGTATTTTGTGAAAATTATCAAGGCAGAAAGGTAAGAATCAAACACAGAGACTCGGATACCATTGTGATGGCGTTTAAAGGCTTGAGTGGTAAAAAGAAACGAAAAGTTATGGTGGTGAAACCAAAAGAGTTTAAACGAAGCGAAGCAATCGAAGACACTGAGGAAGACAGGCCTAATGAAACAAGTCTTTGTATCGAAGAAGAAGAAGACATGGCAAAGGAAGAAAGTGAAGATGTCAAGAAACTCATGGAAACCCTTTTAGACGATATGCTGAAAACGGCAAAGAAAACTCTGTTGGGCCGAGACGAGGTCAAACATCGTCAGAAAATGAATGTGTTTCGACGAAAACAAACACAACTCACCTCTTTTTTTATACCTTCTTTTTCTTAAAAAAATACATAATTTTTTTTACAGTCCTTTTTGTTTTTACAACGACGACGATGACACCACCACTTTTGCCAAATGGTCTGACTGTAGAGGAAAATAAACGACAGGCTGACGCTTTCTGGAATGCAGGGAAAAATATGGCTGAAACGCATTTTGGAAATGCTGGGTTGGAAATAAAAAATCATCAGCCTCCACCACAAAATTCATGGCGTCTGGAAACTCCAATTACATCTTTCGCAGATGCTCAAAGGGGAGTCAATGTATTGATGGGAACAGTTCGGGAAAGAGGGGGTATCACAAAGGCCTATAATTGTTATGTTTTGATCACGGGGGATCCACAAAATCCAGGATTAAAGATTGGGGCTTATTTTGTTTAAAAATATTTTATTTGTTTAAATGAATAAATAAATTCCCTAATTACGTTTCGGCGGCGACGATTTAATTGAGTTCGGCTTGAGTGGTCCGTAACTTGTTTAATTTTAAATCAAGGAAAGTATTAATATGCTCTAATTTTGTAATTTCATTACGTAAATTTGAAGCAGAATACATTTTACCAGCAAACCGAATGCGCGCTCCCATGGTTTTTCTTTTAGGATTTCGTGTTCTAGTTGTGGTAGTACTGCTAGAGGATGATTCCATCTCGTCGTCGTCGTCGTCGTAGTTAGGATATTCTTCATCTTCTTCTTCGGAGTATTCTTCGGTTAAGTCTTCTTCTGCTTCTGAGTCTGCTTCTAGTGCTAGTTCTTCTTCTTCTTCTTCTTCTTCTTCTTCGTTTTGGTTACGGTGCATTAGACGGGGAATTGGAATTCTCTGGATAATCCCCATTCTCCGGATAATGGACCGTCTAATGGTCTCATGTTTCTCTGATATATTTAGGTTCCACCAGTTTGGGATTAATTGATAATCTGCCATAAAAAGCATACTATACCGTATAGCATTTAAATTCAAGAATCTAAATCGTTGCTCGGCAGCCACACTATTAAAAATCAATGTGCGCGATTTTTTTTCAGCAAAATTAAGCCATCCCACTGCCAAATAAATATTAAATGCTTCCCCACCCAGAGACCCACCTGCCAAACGATATTCACCCATAAACTTCCAAACCAAATAAAGATAATCCCACCTGTTTGGATTAATGCGAACGTTTTGAATTGGATGCTGAATGAGGTCGTAAAAAAGTTTTGCTCTTTCATCTGGGGCTAGATTTGGATAAAAGGGTATTCGGGATTGTGGGTCTACATTCTTATATATTCGAAGGAGTTTCACCGGATCTAATGCATCGGTTAAAATGACATTAGGAGCTGGATTCATTTTAATACAATCTTATGTGCCTATTTTGTTATACTATAACAACAGCAAACACCAACACATTTAATATATTGAAACCTGTTTATTTTTTTTTAAAAAAAAACAGGAGGTTTCAATATATTATCAGGCAGCTCAATTTTTTTATTCAAATATGTAATAAAAATTATTTGAACCACATTATATTGAAGTAAATGCAGCATCTTTATTTAACAAGAAAAAACATATTTCAAAGTCTGTCTGCTGCGCACCTGCTTTAGACACCTTCATCATCAGCATCAGCATCAAAAAATGGATCGTCCAACCAAAAAAAAATCGAATCGTCAAATCACCAGCCGGGGTCAACTTGAGGATGAAATTGACGACTTTATTGATCTTTTTGTGAGCGATTATAAAATCACATCAGAACGAGAGATCGCCCGTATATCAAAACGAGCCACACGAAGACTTGTAAATGCATTCGAAACCTCTGGTGTAGGATTAAAACAATTAAGTGCTGTTATCAGACAAGAATTCAGAAGAAGTCAAATCAGGACATTTCCCGATTTACCGGGCGGTATTTATATTTCAAGTGTGGGCCAAATTGCTGAAGAAGTCAGTAGATACGATGTCATAGCCAAGAAATATGGAATCACATCTGATGCTGCCATACAACAGATTCTGGGCTTTGCCGTAGCAAGGCTCACGCATGAGTTAAACACAACTGGTGTTTTTAGTTATAGCCATTTAAGGAAGGTTGTTCAAAATCAATACTTAAACGCACTTTCTTTACTGCATCGCAACAAACCCATGATGAAAATTCAATCTAGAATTGTAACGTATGAGAAGACTCAAAGGTACGTACGTTGGAAACTTGCCAAGTTACGACAGGCAGAGGCAAAGCTTTTACTGTAATAATATTAATAAAGCTTTATGGTTTTTATTTAAATAAAACGTAAATCGTATTTAAAAACGAAGCAGTAACTTATACTGATCTCCCGTTGAATGAGGATTGCATTGAACACAGGCCCATTCCTTTTTCCCCCCAGAACGATGTTTTGTACAGCAAGGTGTTTTGCACAGGAAACATACGACTGTCGTTTTCTTTGTACAGCTTTCGATAGCTCCACAGGTTTGACTTGACATGGCGGTGATGATGGTGATGATGATAATGAATTATTATTATTATTATTATTATTATTATTATGGGAAACGCGAACCGGATTTCCCAGAATTTTTTGCGTGATTTATACTTTTCTAAAGTGTGTGAGTGAGTTTTGACAAGAAAACACTCAAAAAAAATAGTAAAAAAAAATGTGGTTATGGATGGGTGTCTTACTTTCAGTCATAGCTTCTGCAGTTCGAGCTTTAAACGTTGGTTACCGTACTGAAACGTATATTGCCTCAGCCTTGTCTCATCTACCCTTGATTTATAAAATGGAAAATTATGAATATTTATTTTATAATATCTGTCATCTGTTGATTGATTTGATTGGAATTTACAGGCATTGGCGAATGGGAAGTGGTGGTGCAGCCATCAAAAAAACACTGAAAAAAAATGTAAAAAAAAATAGTAAATAAAATAGTAAATTTTAATAAAAAACTACATTAAGAATCTGCTTCATTTTTATACTTTCCTTGGTAATCTCCACGACCTGATAAAAATAACGAAAGTTCATAAGCATCTTCATCATAAGCATCATCATCATCATCATCGTCGTCAGAACCAGAGGAAGAACTAGAACTAGAACTAGAACTAGAACTAGAGGAAGAACTAGAAGAAGTGATGGAATCATCATCTAAACCATCGTCATCCCAATTAGGTCCTGTAGGATAATAACCTGTAGCATATGGGTTATTACCACGACGAACTGTAATAGCCTGAGGATATATCAGGGGAGGAAATGTGTTTGGTCTGGATGCGTTGATTCGTTTTTCTTGGATGCGTTTTGCCGTCAGGGTTAAGGTTTTAATAATAATTAGATCGTATTCTGGCAAGAGTTTATGTATTTCCTCATCAGATAGGTCTGTGTCCCCTGTGGTCATGATATTAACAATTTTGTTGATCCAGGATGACAAAAAGTTCATGATTACTCCAGATGCTTCATAACATTTAGATTGGTAGGCGGGAAGACTGCTTGGTTTGTCGATTCTGTATTTCACCAAGACCCCATTGGCCACGTCGAGGCGTCGCGTCAGCACAATTTGATTCAACAGGATTAAATGTAAAAAAAGATTTTGGAAAATTAATGCGTTTCCAAACGCCTTTCGAATTTCGTACAAACTGGAATGAACGTTCTCAGAGAACCGACGCAGCCAAATAATAGCCAATAATTTGTTCAACTCCAGAGGCACCTGTTCTCCAAATACGGAAGTAATAGTTCTTGGGCAGGGAGCTGGCCACATTTTAGAACCCTCCCCAAATGGTGATTCTGGGCTGCCTCGGTATAAACACGGAGTGGGTCCAAAAACATTGTGGTTTGTTTTGTACAGGTCTGTCGAATCGTCTTTAATAGGCAGTTGTCTCACGATTTTGGTTTTGGAATAACGACATTGAAATCCATTGAATCGGCTCACTATTTGCCAAGTCTCTGTGGTATCCCCAAAAATAGCTTTCCAAAGGATAATGTTGGTTTTTGTGGGTGCATGAGGTTTTTTGACTAGATGAATATAGACTCTCTTTCTCACCAACAAGAGTTCTTGAGATTCATGTAGAAACATGCGCAACAGGGTGATTAATTTGATGGGTTTTATTGAATCAACATCCACGATAGATTTGTCTGTCTGTGAACGTGCCCAACTCAATCCAGCCATAAACAGTAAACTAGGAACCCCAATGGCTGCCGACATTACTGCATATTTATTCATCAGTACTGTGTCTGGTTCATAAATAGAAAGATCGGGTGGACTTACTTTTTGCCGTTTTGGTGCTGGTGCTGGTGCTGAAGAAGAAGAATCATTTAACAACGACATATAAGAACAATTACGATAAAAGTGAAAAAAAAAGATAATGTTTTTATTAATTATCTGTGACCGTCACCAAGAGAAATAAAAAAATAATTTCTTCTCGGGGGTTTCCGATTAGGAAACCCATCGTTGTTTTTAGAGAGGTCACGATCAAAAAAATTAAAGCAAACGAAAGGCGATACCGGTAACTCCCATATCTTTTGAAAGTTGTTTTAAGAGTAGTGCTTGCTGATTGGTAACTCGTTTTAGGAATATGCCAGTCGTAGGCTCAGCGTGAGTTTGTAAAAGAGCCGTAATCACAGGCACGAGTTCTGAAAGGAATTTTTTCACTTTTTCTTTTTCTGCCTTGGTTTTTGAAATGGTCTTGTATTTTTGCAAAACGAGAATTAAGAGATTGGTGGTGTAGCTGTTCCAATAATCAGAGGTCGTATAGATTGCATTAAATGCATTAAATAAAATATGTAATGCATTTTTGATGCTTATCATATCCAAGGATCCAATATCAAACAATGTGACTACAGCCATTTTCTCATATGTCTCAATCAATAAAGCATAAACCTTTGGATTTCTACGCAGGCCGATGCTGATATCGATAAAATTGTATTTCATACCCATGATTCGACTGAAAATAAAATCAATATAGAAACTTGGATGCGGTTCAGCATTTATATCTTCAATAAAAGTATCTTTAAGCCCATCTACATCTTCCACAATATCACTTATTTCTTTTTCTAAAGCCGTTAAATCTTTTCGATTTTCTGTTAAGTATCTTGTGGCAGTGTCCATTTTTTTTTTATTTGTGTCTGTTGAGACAGAATAGACTTTAGAAATAATGTTTGAGGCGAATTGATTTAACATATCTTTTTCTTCATCGGTTTGTTTTTTAGGATACTTAGGTAAAAGGAGGATAAAGAGTTTTGTAGTCGTTTCATTCCAATCTTGAGGAGAGCTCATTGAAATCATACGCATTGCATTAAACAGAATATGGATTTGATGTTTTTTTGATATTAATCGCAATGCTCCAACATCAAAGGCTGGTTCTATGGGTACCTTCGTGTATAATTGAATCAAGGCCAAATTAATTCCTGGTTCATCTTGGAGCCCTTTAAACACATGTTTAATGTTGTGTTTATTAGTGCGGGTCAATCGTACGATGTGCATAAAAATGTAATTAATCATTTCATATAAACTGGTGAATTCCTGTAAATTTATAATTCCAAGCATGAGGCCGTCGATCTCTGTTTTTAAAATCTTTTTTTCTGAAGGGCTTAAATCTTTTTTAGTTTTTTTTTTCTTTGGTTCTACTACTACAACAGTCGAAACAGAAGGAGTTCCTTGAGGACGAGCAGGAGGTGCCGTCGGCCTAGTTCGTTTTTTTTTTCTAATCTCCAGTGGTAGTGGTGGTGGTGGAGCAGTAACAGTACTAATATGGTGTTTTTCCATGAGAACCTTGATTTGGTTTAACTTTGCTGCGTCGGTCGCAGAGGCTCCTCTGTTTAAAAGACCACGAATTATTTTTTCGGCGACTTGCTTCACCCTATTAAGTTGTATGGTATTTGGAATATCTGGGAGGTTTGTCTTGAGATTAAGCCTAAAGTATTTCTCCAAAACGATCACAAATAACTGGGTGGTTTTGGAATTCCAATACATGCCAGACGTGCTATATTCAGATAATGCATGGAATGCATTCAACCAAATGTGCATTGCATTTTTGATGTTTGCAGTATTTTTGACTGGGGCTCGTTCCACGGTCAAAAATGGTGGCGTGGTCATATTTGTATATTCTTTAATAATTTGAGTGTAAATCTGTATTCTGTTACGAACCCAATAAAAGACAAAGCCAGCTTTGAAAGTATCTGTTGATTCGGAAATCTTTTGGATAAATAAATTAAGGATGCTGGCTGAACTACGACTTTGTGCCCTAAATGATTTTACTTCATCTAAAAGCGCGGTAAGGATCACTTTAAATTGCGTTTGTTTTAATTTCCTCTGTGTCTGTGTCTGTTTTTTATCTAATTCCTTCTGATCTAAACTACTTGGTCTCCCCTTTTGTTGTTGTTGTCTTCTCGGTTGCAATATTCTAGCTAGTTTCCGTTGATTCGGATTTAAACTACGTGGTCGCCTTTGTTGTTGTGGTTGTATCCTTGGTGGGCTCACGCTTAATGGTGGAGCAGAGTGGCCAGGTATAGGATTCACCGGCGAGATGTCTGGAATAATAATGTCTTGAGGGACTGGAACGGGTGTGCTACGCAGGGCTGCATGATTTTCCATAAGCCTGAAAACCGCTCTTAACTTTGTTCGATCCTCCACAGAGGTAGTCTGTCTGCCTGCAATGGTTATAATCATTTCCGAGGTAATTTTTTTCACATCTAAAAGTTGTGACTTGGTTGGAAGATTGTATAATGTATTGGGAGGCGTGAAATAAGCTGTTAAAACGGTTATAAAGAATTGTGTGGTTTCGTGCTTCCAAAAATCTCGACGCTGCCTACTAGGAAGATACAAGACATAAAATACATTAAACCAAATATGCATCACATATTTTGGTCTCACAGGTGCATTCCAGTCTCTTATGTATGTTTTCAGAAATGGTTTTTTAGTCATATTCTCGTATAGTTTAACTATCATGTAGTAAAATCCATTGTCTATATCCATTTCCCGAGTACGTTTTCTAGGATTTTCCGGAATAGTAAACACACGTTTTCCACTCATTTCCTGAATAATCTCCGCAAAACTGAACCTTTCTAGGAGACGTGAAATTCCAGAAACAACATAGTCAAGTTTGGCTGCTGGATTCTGTCCAAGATTGTACATTGTTTTTAGTCGACGAAAAAGTGTGTCAATCTCATCCTTCAGAGTAGTAGGCAATGGAACAAGTAGGGTTGAGAAAATAGTAGAAGCTTTAGGAACATCCGTATCTTCATCCGTGTCGCTGTCCTCATCACCATTAGCAGCAATTGGTAAAAAGGCCATTTTGGTTCCTGAGGTTGTTGTTGTTGT
>SDBT01004784.1_pt1 | contig 22896 bp, 21 predicted proteins | sample 2277101 | NCBI WGS metagenome assembly SDBT01 (sample SAMN10404973, study PRJNA504765) | marine sediment metagenome | isolation source: marine sediment core GS10_PC15, 103 cmbsf | place: Arctic Ocean: Southern Knipovich Ridge | collected 2010 | reverse complement strand
CGGTCATGGAGGCATTCATCGCTTCCATCGCCTGCTTTGAACTGATGGTGCCGCGGTCCAGGTCAGACAGGAGAGCAGTCTGCATCCCGAGGAACTTGTTCAACATCGCGATATTCGGGATACCCTCCTCTTTAATGATCGCAGCGAGGTTGGTTCGGATCGCGGCGCCGTAATCGCCGAGCTTCTTCTCGGCTTCCTCAATCGTCTTGATCAGGTTGTCGGAGACGGAGATGCCGAGCTTCTTCATTTCCTTCTGCGCAGTCGTGCCGCCGAAGAGGTTTTTCAACGCGCCGGCAACCGCACCAATTGAAGCCATGATGCCTGCGATCCAGTCACCCTTGGCGAAGTTCGAGATAGCAGACATAGCAGCCATGCCAACATCCTGCCAACCACCCATGGCTGCACGGGCGCCGATGATGGCTGCGTTGAGGGGACCGTCAAGCGTCTTCCGGAACTCTTCGACGCCGCCCTTGAGGGAATCCATGGTCGAAGCTCCACCCTCACGCAGCGTGTCAAACGCTCCGAGGGAGTTCTCGATACCCTTAGTCAAATTGGTGACGAAGACGCCGTCGAACAGCTTCTTCATCGTAGTCCCGAAGTTCTTGCCCTTGACGATCAGTTCACCGAGAGCGGTAGCGATACCTTGGCGAACGTTCTTGAAGAAGTCGGCGTAGGCGCTGTCAGCATCCTTGGCGGAGGCGGCGATACGGCGCGTGAACAACTCAACGGACTCGCCTTCCTTCCGCACGAAGCCGAGGTTCGCTGCCATCGACAGGAACTCATCGGAGCTTTGTCCAGCGAAGGCTTCGACATCCACGAGTGACTGTGCAACTTCGGCGAACTCGGTCTTGATCCCCTCGATAACGCCGGGCGGAGCGAAGCCGCCGGAGATGAGGATTCTCGCGGTATCGAACTTGTCTGAAATTTCCTTGATCGCGTCACTGAGAGCCTTGAACGTCGGGAAGCCTGGGTCCATAGCTGTGATGGCCTCGGGGAGCTTCCCAATCATCTTTGAAGCGTCGTTCGCTGTCACGGCCAGAACTTGCACGTCACCGGTCATGCCTTGGATAGTCAGGCGGGCCAGTTGGATGCGGGCAGCGAGGCCGGAACCCATCTCCACGCCGGCATCCTTGGCAGCTTTCTCCAACTCATCCAAGCGTTCCACGAGTGCGAGCATCTGACCGTCCGTCAGTCGACCGGCCCCTTCCTCAACCGCAATAATCGCGTCGAAAACTTCGTTGAGAGCGTCGCGTGTCTCGGGGGCGTTAGTCCCGAAGATCGCCGAGAAAGCGTCGTTCAACTTCTTCATCTTTTCGGCTGCATCCCCCGCAGCATCGCCAGTGAATTTGAACCTCACCTCAGCCTCAGCCATGAGCGGGATGAGGGACTTCGAGTACTCGCCACTGACCAGTTCAGAATTCAAGAATAGATCGCGCAAAGCATCCTGAAGAAGAAACAGAGCACGTTCTTGGGTCTCTCCGGCAGCGGTCAATTGGTTGAACGACTGGACAACAGCGGCCTCCTTGGTACGGAAGTCGTCCAAACTATTGATCTGAATCTTCAGGGCTTCGTTAAGAGTCAGTACCGCGTCTTCCATACGAAGCGCTGCGATGCGCGCGTTTTCGCTAGCTGCCGACAGGTCCAGAACATGTTGTGCTGCATCCTCGGCCGCTGATTCTAGGTTCCTCAAGGTGCTGTTCGATTCGTCAAGCAAGCCGAGGCCGGACAATACGTCGGCGATACCTCCGACGAGCTTGCCGAACAGACCAATCAGGGTGGAGATGAAGATGTCGAATCCCTGGTTGATGATCACGCTGAGCATGTCCTTCATGAACAGCCACTTCTTGTTCAGGAATTCCATCAGCTTATCAAGTGAATCAAACTGCGGGATCATGGAAACGAGCAGGTTCCCGAGAAACTTCAGGGTCTCGTTGAGCAGAGCAGAATTCTTGACCCACAGGATGAAACCCGTAGCAACACCGATGAGGCCGGCCCTGCCAGCGAACTTCGTGAGGAACGGAATGATCCTCGAAATGATGACGGTGAACTTCGTCATGCTGCCGGCGGCGATACCGGAATTCCTCGCGGCCACAACCATGGCGCGATTCGACGCAAATGATCCAGCGGCGAACAGCGTCCCTGCCCGGTTCGCGGCAATCGTTGCCCTCGTGAACTTGATCAGCGCGATAGTCCCGGCACCTAAAGCCCCGGCAATACGAACTGCCGAGATGGAAATCAAGAGAGACAAGAAGACCTGGAGAGCCGGACCAATCTTGATCACGACATCGAGGAAACCGTTGACGGCCTTGGCCGCGATGATGACTCCCGGTCCAATGACATCGAAGATCTGGAGACCGAGTTCAGTGATCTTCGAGACGAAGATCTTCCACTGGCTGACGAGGGTCTGCATGAATTCCTGGGCCTGCTTCTTCGCCAGGTCGAGACGCGCTGCCTCGGTCAGACCTTCCTTGAACTTCTCCAACTCATCGACGCCAGCAGCGAGACCGAGGCGGATGTCGGTGATGGCACCGGCCACGGTACCGCCGGCACGCTTACCGAAGATTGCGAGCGCGTCTCCACCGTCGAGTGTGGTGAAGGCGAACTTCTTCATGATATCCGTCAGGCTATTCATCTGCGGATCAACGTCTTCGACAGTGAGGCCCAGGGATTCGATGCGGTCCTTGGCCTTCGCACTGGGGTCAGCCAGGGCCGAAATCATAAAACGGAAAGCTCGGCCGGCGATGCCGCCCTGCTTGGTCACGTCAACGAACTTGGCGATGACGGTCAGCATGTCGTCAAACTCGATGCCGAGGGCGCCGGCTGCCGGGGCAGCGAATCGAAGGGCGGCCTGCAAACGGCTGACGTTCAAGGTCGTGTTGTCGATGGCGAAGGTGAGTTTGTCGCCGATGTCTGCCAGTTCAGAAGCGTTCAGACCGAACGCCTTCATGATCTGGGTCGTGATGTCGATGGCAGTGCCCAAGTCAGTCTGCACAGCCACCGCGAGTTCGGCCGAGGCCGTGATAGCGTCTTGCGTCTCTTCCACAGACAGGCCGACCGACACAAGCTCGAACATGGCGCTGGCAACTTCGACGGCGGTGAATGTGGTTGTGGCGCCAACCTCTCGGGCCGTCTTCCCCAACTTGTCCATGGCACCCTCGATGTCGCCGAAACCTCCGGCCGCAACGGTTGCTGTACGACGCAAAGCATCCTCAAATTGGGCGCCGGCACTGATCGCACCCGCAAATGCCTTGGGGATCAGCAGGAGCGAGCCGATGATAAGACGCTCGACTGCGGTCGCGAAGGTGAACGCGATACGGGAGGCGAAGATGCGGCCGAAGTTCCCGAAGTCCTGCTGGAGACCAGAGATGAATCCGGTGGCACGCCTCTGCCCGCTGCTCAGGGCAGTGTTCATCGTTTTGACACCCTTCTGGACGCCGGAGGCGTCGAAGACGGGCCGAATAGCTGTCGCCCCTGAACCGAGGGTGGCTAATTGGGAACGGAGTGACTGAAGCTGACCCAGGGCCTTGCTGATGTCGGCCTGGATCTCAATACTCCATACTTCGCGTGGCACTTACACTCTCCCCTCCTTCTGTATCTTGATCGGTGTACCAGTGACGTGAGCGAACATCCGCAACGAGTTCACGCCTTCGCTCTTGGTCCAGTCGGGATCTGCGGACGGATGCACATCCTGCTCCATCTTGAGACCGGTGCGCCTATGGGCCTTGCCCTTGACCTTGCGGAGCAGCTTGCCGCTGTTCATACGTTCTTCGGCAGTCGCGTGAGTACCATCGTTACCGGACCGAGACTCTTCCATCGCCTTTTCCTCATCCGCCATGCGCTCTTCGACGGCGTTCAGAACAGTCTTCAGTTGATGGCGACTCATGTTCATGATCTCGGGGATGGTCCAGCCGTACTCCTTACCAAAGAAGTCAATGATGCGAGCGAACGTCCAGATGTCACCATCATTCACGCGATCCTGGTCTGTCGTCTCAGTCGCTTCATACACGCACGACATGATCACTTCGATGATCTCGGCGAGAGACAGTTTTTCACCGACCTCCTCCGGAGTTAAATCGAAGATGAACGCAGCGATGTCGATCATCTGTTCCGCCGCGGGTGTCAGAGCGATAACCATGACCTTGTACAGATCCGGCGCCAATCCAAGGGCGATAGACAAACCAGGACCACGCTCCAGCGCCGAGTCAATACGGTACCGGAGTTCGTGGTCTTTGGTCAGACTGATTGGTTCGATGACCAGGCTCTTCCCACGCTCCGTACGGAAGTACGATGGGAAGAAAGCACTATCACCGGTCGGTAACTTCACCCGTCAACCCCCGATCAGCGGCTCGCGCCGCCACATCGGAAAGGGTCGGGATAGCTATTCCGACATCGGTCGTCAGGTTGAAATTCGCCTGTCCGAGTCGGCTCATGGACTTCGCCACGAAGAGACCGATGAGCTTGGCCCCGTCGCCCATGATGGACAGACGAACGCCAACTTCCTCGACCGTCAGACCCGTAAGGATGACCATCAGTTCGATGACCATCTCTGGAACCTGATCGACAGCGGTGGCGAGCGCGTCGCCGACATCGCCGAGCAGATCTGCTGCGGCGATATCCGTATCCGCACCTTCAACCGTGGCCGCTTCGAGACCCATGAACATCTCTTTCAACTGCGGTGCGAGCTTCAGGATCTCCGCGATTTGCTTCGCGAACCTTACTTCGATGAGACTACCCGGCCACGGCAGGTCGATGACCTCACCGCGTTCCGTGGTGAACTGCGTCGGATACACGAAGGGCTCCGGACGCTCCGGCGTTTCTTCCGGAGTGTCCGTAGCCTCTTCGATAACCTCTGTTGGTGCTGCTTCTTCGTCGTTCATTGGCCCTCCTAAAAGCCTGGGGCTCCTGACTGTGGTTCGTCCTACCTACTACTCCGCTTACGGAGCCGGGATCTGAACGATCTCCAGATACTCGTCCACTGTCTCCAGACGCCAGTTGGTGCCGTCTGTGTTCAGCGCACGGAACGTCATCTCGAACAAGGTCTGCGAACTGTCGAGGGTCACGGGCAGGTTGCCGGCGGGAACCGACTTCCAAACACGAACCTCGAAAGTGTCACCAGAGCCCTGCACACGGTGCTGGAGAAGAGTCGAGAACTGCTGCTTCGCAACGTCGCCAGCGCCGAAGCGATAGCTTGTCGAAGTCGTGATGCCCGCGCCGATGGCACGCGCAAAGTTCTGGATCTCCCACTCCATGAGCGTCCAGTTCATCATTGCCTCTTCCCGCGAGGGAAGCACTGCAACGAGAACTTGAGGCGCACCGAGGAAAACGTCCTCTACCTCAGAGATAAGCTCGAATCCCGCTGACTCGACCGCGCCCAGATCGAGCGTCGGGGTTGCCCCCGTGGCGCCGATGCTGACGATAGCCGGTCCAAGCGAGAACTTGGTAGAATCGAAACTTGGTTTGTTGTAAGCCAAGAGCCGTTACACCTCCTCAAGTGTGAATGTGACTCAGTGGGGCGATGCCCACGTATAGCGAGAGTACTCGGTGAAGAGGGTAATCAGCAAGCGAAAGATTGCCTACATCGGGACGCCGTATTCTCTGCGGGCCTCCCAGGGACACATGATACGGCCGAAGTCACTCATGTACGGTTTGTCGCGGCGCACACACTTACCCTTCCGAGCTTCCCATTTGGATTTGAATGGCTCTGGTTGGTACGTAGAGTAGTAGTGGCATGTTTTCTCCCACTCTTCCTCACTGATCGCCTTGCCGTAGTGGCGGACGACGCCACTGTAGCCAGCGACGTGGGTACGGGCGTCTCGAACCATTCCCGGACACCGGTTCCCGAACTGGCTAAGGGATTGTATCCGAAACAGCATCGGGATATCCCTGTACTCTGGCCCGATCCACTTCCGTTCGGTCCACGGAAGGTGCTCGTCTTCCTCGGTGATGTAGAAGTCGAACAGACGGAACGAGATGGCATCCGTGGAGTCATAGTCGAAGCGGTCGAAATCAAATTCGATGCGCTCGTCAGCGTCGAAGCACAGAACCCACATATCTTGACGGTTGTACTGTGCCTTGGCGAGTTCGAGAGGGATCTGCCGACCCCAACCCTCGAACCGACGACGCTCGCCGGGGTTGGGTTGGAAGTCTCTGACGGCAATGATGGCTTTGACGGCGCGATGGTTCACACAGATGGTGGCTGTGTCGTCTTCAGACGCCTCATCCAATACGTAGATTCCGCCGTTGCAGATCTCCCCGAATTTGTCGAGGGTGTCCTGCATCATGTGCGCCTCGTTACGGACCCGGGTGATACCGACGATGAGGGGCTTCACGGTTTGATCCGGCGGGTGAGTTCGGAGATGTCTTCGTCAGTGAGTCCTTCGGAAAGAATCCAATTCCAGCGGCGGCACTCCGTACATTTGATGCCGGTGGCCGATCCCCGTAGATCGATGACACGGATCTCGTGATCGCCACGCTTGGAGTAGATCATGCCGCCGTCGTGTACGGCGAGAAGACGATTGCAGAGCCGGCCCGCGGGGCGTCTATGCTGACATCTCCACTGGTTGTCGGGGCCGCGGTACACGTTGACCCAATCACGAGCTTCGTCTCTTGCTGGCTGAGCGCCTAGCATTGGAAGATCTCGACCCTGAACTGCTGTACGATGTAGTACAGGGTTTGGGTTGGGTCGAAGACTTCTTGCCCGGTGTTGGTCACGATATAGTTGAACGTCCCCTCGTCAAAGTCGTCCACAGTCTGGTCGTTAACTACCCGAATAAAATTCTCAGCGACGAACCATGCTTCGGCGTAGTCCTTCTTGGACCAATTCTGGACGATCAAATTCTGTTTGTGGACCCTGCCCCGGGTCTCCCGGGGGGCTCCGCCACCGACAATCCTCATATGGACGCGAGGAAAGCTGAGACCCCGAGGCGGGTTGTCCTTCGTGAACTCGGCGAGCGACTGATCGAAGATGTTCCCGTTGATCAGGTCCATGAAGTCATCGTCATTCTGCACCAACTGGATGACTCCAGCCTTTGCAGCGAGAACGACGGATTGTTGGTTAGGCAACTTGATCCTTCCAGTGTGGTGGGTAGTCCATATCGTCCTTTCTTACTTCACGACGCGCGCTCGCGGAACGGATGAACCGCCACGGCTACGTCGCTTCAGACCCAGGTCTTGAAGAAGATCCTTCAGGTCTGGAATCGCATCACCCAGGCTGTTGATCAGAACCGGGCGCCCTACCAGAGTAGATGTACCATTTATCAACCAATTCAGCAAGCGATTCATGTCAACTGATCGAGGGAACCCTGTAGCGCTGTCTGAGCGATGGCTACCGGAGTCGTCAAAGCCTACGAAGGTACGAACCGTACCGACCGAGCGCTGGAGAGCGTCGATCCCCAGGGCACGTCTGAGGCCGCCCGACTGCTCGATGATCTGATACTCCTTTTCCAGCCCAGCGGCGCCCGGACGGAATCCAGTGCTGGAAAGCGGATAGCCCGCCTCTTTCAACTCTGCGAGAGAGAGTCCGCCGGACGGGCTGATGTTCTTGTCGATATGCTCTTTGACGATGATAGCGCCGCCGGCTACAACTCCGCCGGCAAGCGCGCGTAGGTCTTGATCGAGGTTACCCGCTATTCTCCGTGGCTTCGCCATTTTCTGGTTGAATCCCTTCCAGCCCGAAGACCATCTCCCTCACGGCCTCGAAGCCCGGCTCATTCAGGACCTCAAGTACGTGCTCCGGAGAGCGACGGAACTGCGATGTATCCGCCATCCAGGGCTTGACTGCTGATGCGACTTCTCGCGCGAACTGGTCGAACGGGTGACCTGGTGGGGTCACTTCCGACAAAGCCTGGCAGCCTGCGAACAACTGCTTCGCCCCCTGCGTGATCTGTTCCTTGCGGGCTGCCGCGAAGTGCGGCTGCCTGACCACGGCTTGGTGGACGAACTTGGTGGCTGCCCGGTCGAAGGCGGCGTCATACAGATGGAGCGCGGTGTTGAACCAGCCGCGAGCGTCGTCAGGGTGATCTTGCATCATTCGGAGGTTCCCACGCAAGTAACGTTTCAACTTTTCTTTCGCGTCCTCCTCACTACTGAGCCAGCCGGAGTGCTCGACCTTGATCGGGCAAAGGTCGATCTGCTCGCCCTGAGTGCATTCATCCAGGGTTTCGTGAGTGTAGCCGGTGTAGTACCACTCCTTATCATCGCGCAGACGAACCAAGCGGGTGGCCTGGCTGATCGTGAACGCGCCCGAGGGGTGGTAGTTCAGGAACATGAACTGATAGGCGGCCGACTCCCGATTCTCCAGCAGGCGGCGAACGACGGCGACAGGATGGCCGGTAAAACGACCCTCACCCTCTTGGACCGGTTGCAGAACTTCGTCAATATCGTGATGCCAGAACCAGTCCGTCTCGATGTAGGGCCAGATCGTGTTGCGGGCCGCGCTCAGGTCGCCTTTCTTCGTCTTGAAGGTGCGGTCCCAATCGTTGCCGGTCTCTTCCGTGTAGTCGATGACCTTGGCGCCGAACCATTTCAGAAGCTCGACAGTACGGTCATCCGAACCAGTGTCACAGAAGATCATCTGGTCACAGAACGCCCAGAGGGAATCCATGAAGCTGTGAAGCCGGATCTCCTCGTTGAGTACACACGTTCCCGTGCTGATCGTGTTCTTTTCGATCCAGGGGATGAGCGAAACGAGGGACGGCAGCAAGTGGCCGTAGCCTTCATTGCCTACTTCCTTCAGGCTTTGCACCTTGTCGATCTCGTTGTAGAAATCGAACTTCCTCTGGCGCTCCTCGTGCGTCGAGTACCCGTAATGCTTCACACGGATGCTGGTCATGCGCAGGAGGCCGGCGACGTGAACACCAGGGACGTTGCCCATGTGCAAGCCGCTCTCGGTCTTCTTGATACCGTAGCCTGGAAGGATACGTGCGAGGCGGCAACCAAACATCTTCCCGAAGGTCGAGTCCGCTCGCCACATCGTATTGGCCTCGTCCCAGAACGTGTACCAATGGACACAGTATTGCATCATGTCTGGCTTCGGCGGGTTGACCAGGCGGTCCAGATACTTCCGATCCACCTTGTCCTCGAACACCTCGTCGGCGTCGTAGCTCAGGAACCACCAGCGGGATTCGTCGTCGCCTTGTTCCTTGGCATATGCCCGCACCATCTGGAGTAGCTTGCTCCGGTCGCGGTACTCGTCGTGTCCGCGCTTGAAATCATGAACGACGAAGGGGATCTTGTGCTTCTTGGCGGCCTCGGCAATCATCTTCAAAGCCTTCTCCCACAGAGCCTTCTTCGAGCGGTCATTGACGAAAAAGAGCGCGTCGGAACACTCAGCAGCCTTAGTCACAGCAAGTTCCATATGCTCCAAATGGCGGTCGTCCATCAGACGGACTCTGCAACACCCGGCGATCTGGCTGTCCTTCGGCTGAACTTCCTCGGCCGCGATCTTGTAGTAGTCGAAGAGATTTCGCACACCGCGCCCGCCTTCGGGATCGGTCTTCTGGATCGTCTGCGAACCGTAGTGGTAGATGAACACGTCGCCGACAGCGACAAGAGACCGGCCCGAGTAGAGTGCCTTCAGGCAGACGAGGTTGTCCTCGGCGCCGTTGCGGAGGCGTTCATCGAAGTACTCGGTACCCTCGTCCACGACTTCGTTGTACCAGGCGCGGTCGAAGAACTGACAGAAGCCCGAGATGAAGCCGACCGGCATCCAGGTCTCGGGGTTGTCCTCGGCCAGTTGCGCCGCGGCGGCGATGAAGTTCTGCGGCGTGATCTTCTGGGCGATCTCACCAGGTAAAGCCTGGTTACCGCCGACGTAGTTCGACATCGGTCCGACGATGGCCGGCTTAGGTGTACCGTGGGCCTGACCGTACTTGCCTTCGTAGCGCGTGAGCGCTTTCATCAGACCGATGTTCCAGTCTGGCGGCACGAGCGTGTCGTCGTTCAAGGCACAGAGATACTGGCCTTTGGTTTCAGCAAGGCCGATGTTGTACGCTGCCGAAAAGTGGGTAGCCTCATCCACGACGACGGCGCGGGCGAACTCATACTGCTCGACAATTTTGATGCGGGCCTCAGTGTCTCCGCCGTTGACTACGACGATAGCCTCAAAGGTCCCTTCGGTATGTTCTTGGATCGTCCGGAGGAGACCGGAGAGAAATTGTTCGCCACCCTCCATAGTGGCGATGACGATGGAATAGCCAACTGACTTCGACATGTGGTCCTTTCGGGTTAGTCGCTCTCGTCCGGCAGAAGTTCTGGGCCGGTGGGTGCGGGTACGGTAGGCGGAACCATGAAGACTCCGGCCTGCTGGTTGAAGGCCATACCCTCGGGGATGCTCAGTTCACCGCGGACCCTGGTCATAGCGGCCTGGCGCTCCAGTTCTGTTCGGTGGAACAATTCCTGGAGATAGAGTCGATGGATAATGGGTGCTGCGACGGGCTCAGGAACCTCTGGCTCCTGGTTCTTCTTACTGCGGGCCATGTGGCCTCACCTCTTCCTGCTATATTATAGCACACTTATGACTGCTCTTCGTTGAAAGCGATGATAATCTTCATATCAGACAGTCCGGTACGGTAGTTGAAGGATTCCTGCACGCCCTTGACGCGCCAGCGATCACCGTCTACGGCGATGATGTCCTTCTTTTGGATGGGTTGTTCGGGGAAGAAAAAGATGCGAGCCGAATCAATGGCAGCTTCGGTCGAACTCTGTTGTAGGCTACCGAATCGTTCACGTGTAACCTTGCAGAGCACGTTGGTCGCGATGACTGTGAGAGCCTCGTCAGGCTGCCCACTCCGGGACACTGCATCAACTTGGATCTGGCCGGAATCGGCTGCGAAGCCTGTCGTAACGATACTCGTCAAGACATCGAACTGTTGCCTGAGATAGATTCGTCGTGTGTTGGACGAGAAGGTCTGGGCCGCGGATACAGGCGCGCTGTCCAGAGTCCCGTGGACTGTCACCGTACCAGCACCGGTTGTCCAATCCGTAAGTGTCACGGCGATGAAGAAAGCTGACGCGCGTGCTGCGGCAATGGCGGTTGTATCAGCACCAGAGACAGCGACATCGGCAAGACTGAAAACCTCACGCTCGATGGTCGCCGGCTGATGTAGGTCTGCGGCTAGGTTCGGCATTAGAGTTGATCCTCCGCACCGATGAGGGCCGTGAAATAACTACGGAGGCCGTTCCGATCCATCTGCTTGGTGAAAGCTCGAATGTTGTACGTGGTCCCACGAAACACGATCTTATCTCGTCGGCTCATGCCCAGGTCCGTACCGAAGTAGCACTTGCCTGTAACGTCCTCGGCGCCGCCAGTTGAAACCACACGCTCGTTACGGCGAAGTCCACTGAACCGTGCGGGAATGTTTACCTGGACAATGGTGAATTCCTCGACCGGCTGACCCGTACGAGAAACCGAATTCACTTGCACGGTACCGACTGTGGACTCGTTCGTGAGGCCCGCCGATGTCACCTCGAAGAGAGACACAAAGCGCTGCTGGTTGTTCATGCGCCTCTGGTTACCGGTGAAGGTCAGGACCACGCTCTGTGTAACGCCGGCCAGGTCGAGGCCCTGAACAGTCACGTTACCAGTGCCATCCGCAAAGTCAGTGAGAACGACCTGAACGTAGAATTCGTCCGGCCGAGAGAAGGTGAGGGCAACGCTATCGGGAGCCGTGGCTTCGTAGGCAGACGCGGTGAGGCGCTTGATGTCTACACGATGGAGGAGTTGGCGAACAAGCTGGTCGCCGGACATTAGTAGATCCTGCCGTCGTCATATCCAAGAACGTCGAGCTTGAGGGAGCCGCACGACTGATTGAAAATCTGCTTCAACTCACTGTCCATACCAGTCCCGGGATTTCTGTAGGTGACCTGTGTGTCGCCAAGTAGGTCGGCGCCGATGCCCTCATGCATGCGCCGCTGGAACATGTAACTGATACCTCGACGGACGAAGCCGCGAAGTGTTTCGGGCAGGTCTGCTTCTGTCCAACCCGTCACCCATGTAATGTCAACCCGACCCCACCGCTCAAAGGGGAGGCCGTCCTGTTCCACGAACTGGACCCAACCGTTATCGCGATGGAAATCGTAGATGAAATTTGTATCCAAGGTCAGAACGGTCGAAGTCCCGTGGGTCATTGCCACGAACGACTGGACCGGCCAGGCCCGAAGGAGAACTCCATCGTCTCCGTTGATGAACACACGCTGACTCATGGTCTGGGTGAACGCACCAAACCCTGGAGTGATGCCGGCGAAGTCTCGGTACATCCACTGGTCAGCGAGGACGGAACAAAACGTGATACCTGATTCGATGAAGGTATCGAAGGTCGTCCCGGGGATACCGAGTACCGCTTTCACATGTGCTAGATCTTCATAAGCCATTAGTCTCCCACGTCCCTTGCTACAGCATCGGTTGCGGCTGCATCACTCGCTGCGGCCATCGTTGCTACTGCATCTCTGAAACTAGCAAGTCCAGTGGCAATCTCACCAATAATCACAAACATCTGGGCATTGGTGCGGCTGCCGATCCAGGTCGCGGTGGGCTGTTCGTTGTCCACGCCGTCGAGCCAGCCGAACGCGCTACCCCTAAAGTTAGCGTTCGCGTCGGCGCCGAACACCACGTCGCCGTCCCAGGCCACGCTTGGGTCAGTGATCGTTCCCGTCATGCCGACATGTGCAACCGCAATGAGGCCCGCTGGCACGACGAGTGACGCGCTGACCTGGTTGCTCGTCCCGGAGACCGTGTTTTCCTTGGTGACCTTCGCGGCAGTATCCTTAGCAGGCAAAACACTGAACCCTTGTCCAGACCACTCGACAACCCACAAGTGAGCACGACGATCAGCTTCGCCTAGATCAACTGAGACAGCCGCATCCTCAGAGACTCCTGCAAACTTTGCAAATACTGAGAGACGGAAGGTGGATAAACCAGATGCGAGGAACGTGTTCATCCTAGTCCAACCCGCAGAACTAATGTCAGCAACGTCAGTCTCAATTTCATCGTGCCATAGGCACGCGACAAGAAGGTTTCCCTGAATAGGTGCAGGGTCCCAGGCCCCCGCGCTGAATGTTTGGTCGAGGGTGTTCGTCCCGAACTTGATCTGTACTTTGGTAACCGCCATGATGGTTAGCCTTGGCGGTTAGTGACTGGCTTTCGCAATACAGTCAGTCGCTTGAGTATCTCCGGCCGCTGTCTTCGCTACACGAATGAAGTCCATGCGGTCCTCGATAGTCACGATCTTGTCAGCGTTACCCACCACAGTAATGTCACCGGACAGGTCGTAGTTGATGTCGTTGCTGCTGCCGGGTGCGCTGTTACCGACCGCACCAAAGATCTTGGCCGTACCTGATCCCAAGTCACGGAAGTTCAGTGTGTAGCGGCTCCAGCCGCGCACGTCGATCCAGGCACCCTCGGAAGAGACGGTCTGTCCGTCCAAAGACTGGAACAGATCGTAGATACCGAGACCTCCTCGGATCTTCTCACGGGCCATATCAGCGGTGGTCAGCAGACCGTCATCCACATCGTCAAAGATGGTAGCTAGTTTGTCACCGTTCGCCATTAGGCATTCTCACCTCGCTCCGTCTTGAATGCCTGCACGTCGGGGGACATGAACAGTGCGTCCCTACCGGAACCGTATGCCTTCAACTGGTTCCGGCGAACCCATCTGTCCACGTTCGGGATTGGAACACCGAGTTCCTCTGCGGCGGCGGCGCGGTCGAGCATCTGTTCTGTGATGTCCACGAAGGCGCGCTTCCGGATCAAGAACGCACGAGCGCTATCTGTCTGAACCACAGCGACAGAACCGACCAGGCGAACAGCCTCGTCGTAGGTGTGAATTAGTTCGTTTCGTAGCTGGACCTCGGGGTCCCGAGCTTGCAATACGTACATGGTCATGTACCTCCTGATTCTGAGAGTACGGGATCTCGACCAGGATCGCAAGTAAAAGAAAGGGCGGCCGGCACCCAGGTCGCCGACCGCCCCGAATGGACTATGTGCCCCGGATTTGAACCGGGCTTGCAAAGACGCCTGACACACACAACCCAAAGCCGTGGAGTCGGGAATCGAACCCGACCAAACTCCCGGGCTTCATGCCCGGACGTGTTCCCATTACACCAGTCCTAGCTACGTGAGATGGGTTAGCGACTCGCTAGCAGCGGCGACCCTTCGAGACGCTCACGCGCGCCCCAGGCCATTGGTGCAATCGCAAGGCCCATGCGACCTCCGTTAATCGTATGTGGCAGCGGAACAGGCCGGGTCTATTACCACATGTCCGGACGACCCTAAACCTCTCTCGCCGTGGTAGAAGCAGAGCCGCCGCCACAACGACTTATTCGTCGTCTTCTGTCTTGCGCACCTTTCTCTTCGTCTGCGTAATGGTGAAATACTCTGTCCGGAGGTACCCGAGGGACTCATCCTTCGGATCGTCCTTCCGCCGCTCCTCGGTGAGCTTGATTGACCACCAAGACTTCAACCAATGGCACCGAACACGCCTGCACTTCTTGGCGATTCGCTTCTGGGACTGCATCCTCGCACATATCAAGGTGTCGATGAACTGGTGCCTCAACGGGCACCACACATGCTGCGGTGAAATCTCCGGGTCATTCTTCACAGCGGCCCGGGCCTTCTTTGTGTCTGCATCCGACATGGCCCCAACATAGGCGACCTTCTGTCGTTCAAGCTCTGCGCATTCCCTGGGTGTGGAATATGCGATTTCCATTTTGTGCTCCTGGGTTTGGGGTTTGACTCACAAGGGCTCCCGGTCTTTCGGCGGCTCAGGCCCGAAGTCCGAATAGCGCACGCGAGTTGCTAGGGTCGTCATGAAGGGTCGAAAGAACGAGCCTCCGGGAACCCTTGTCAGGCAAACCCGATGGGGGCGAGGGGCGCCGGCAGTTACGCGGCGCATGGGCCGGACACCCCTCACGCTGATGGATCAATCACTACTTCATTGGTTCTCTTCCTTTCTCGTCTGGCACGTGTCGGTGTTTCGTCGTCTGTTGTTACGTTCAAGTGAGACTCTACCAGATGGATTCGGCGATGTCAAACCCGAAAATTGGAGGTAGTCCGAATTCGAGTTGACAGAACTATAGCGGAAACGAGATAGTTCTGTCAACATGAGCCGAACGCAGAACGACCCCCGTCAGTCCGTTACGGAGACGGGGGTCGATCTTTCAACCGATTTCAGCCTGCGGCGGTCAGCAGCGGCCAAGAGTCGATCAGCCGGCAAGGGCTGTCCTACCCTTAGCTAACTGTGATGGCCGTCAGCATCGAAATCGCTGTGGTGTCACGCAGAACCACTGCACCAGTCTGGCGCATGTCTGCCTGATCGAACTGCGAGTCTGTGGTAGCCAAAGGCACCGTGTTGAAGGGTTCAAGCTCTTCAAACCAGAGTTCGCTGAAGTTCAGGAAGTATGCGACAGTTGTGCTCCCGGTCGAACCGAGAAGCTCGCCCCGAGTCGGGGCACTGGAGGCACTGTTGTTGTGGATGGCGGAACCGTATACGTTAGTCCGCAGGATGGGGATACCATCGTACGAATTCACGCGGAACCCACCAGCCACCTCAACGCGGTCGTTGTTGCGCTGCGTCGAATCGATGAGGGCGTCGAACTCCTGACCTCCACCCTCACTCGTGAGGATGGCGCGGGAGGGACTACCGTCATTCGAGTTGACGAAAACGCGCGACATGCCCTTGGCCGTGTCGATGGCCTTGCGCACTTTACGCTGAGTCAGTGCGGCACCGGTACCATCCGCGGTCGTCATCTTCACGACGTTGGCGTTCGGCATCAATGCGTTGATGCCATCCCACGACTTGGCGTTGACGCCGTTGTCTCCGGCGATCAACTCCTGCTCGATGAAATCCGAGAAGTCGGCGGCCTTCGATGTTGCTTCCTGTGCGAACACGTCCACGTACGATGCACCGATCAACTGCGCGATGCGTGTGACCTTCATACGTGTTGCGACGGTCCGGTAGGTGAAGCTCACCTGACTCGGGGAACCAGTGTCCTCGGTGATGCTATCCGTGTCGGCAACAAACTCGCCAGGCGTTGCACCGGGGGTGCGACGTGTGACGATTGCGGCTGCCTGTCCTGCGCTGGCCGGCGACATCCGGGGGATGTTCGCGATCAGCGGGTTACGGTAGATCACCAACTGCGCGATACCTTGTCGGACAACTGGGTCCTCCAAGACACCTGCGATCTCGCTATCGGTAAGTGCTCGCTTCAGCGTAACCAGGTCACGCTGAGACAGATTCAAATTACCAAGCGACAGATCCACTCTTGATCACTACTCCTTTCGTATCAAATTCAGGTTCGGTCATGGCCCGACTCCTGTAAGGGCCAGTAAATCTTTGAGACTCCGGCTTAACGGAAAGCCGGGGACTCGCCTGCCAGTCGTGTGGACTGCACACGGCGGACATAGGCCAACGAACGTGCTGTCGGTGCGGCTCCCTCGGGAACCGGCGCGTCTCCGTAACGGTCTGCCCAACGGGACATGACGGTACGGAAAAGGCCCACCGAAAGCTCATAATTGCTGGCCTCCTTGAACTCCTCGTCGGAGGCGAGAGGCGCGTCAGCCTCGGCTTGACCAGCCCGGGCACTTGCCTCATCCTCGTCGGATGTGAGGACGCCGTAGCGTGCCTCAATGTTGGCGCGGAAAGTATCCAAGTCGCCGATGCGCTCGTTCAGCTTACCGATCTCTCGGGTCGCCTCGTCAAGCAACGAACGGAGACCGCCGGCCTCTACCTCGGTAGCGACCTGCGATGCGCGTGCTGCGGCTGCGTCGTCCACTGCGTCAGCAGCAGTCTCGTTTGCAGTCTCAACCTCGCGCGCCTCGGGAGTTTCCTCTGTGGATGCCTCTTCCTCGGTCGCGGGTGTTGCGGCGGCCATCAGACGAATGAATTCGTCATCGGTCTCCGTGAAACCCATGTCGCGAAGATGTGCTTCCAGCTTCTCCAGATCCATGCTCTTTTCCTCCTTCCTTCCTGTAGATTTTTACTGCTTGTTACTCGTCGTCGGACTCTTCGTCCTCGTGATCCGTGTTGGTGTCCAACAGGGCCTCGGGAACGTCATCCAACTCGCGTCCGTGAGTCTCGGTATACTCACTGACAAGGTGAGTGGCAGCAGCGTTGATACGCTCTTCGCTGTCCTCACCGAAATCGGTTTGGCCGAACCTAGCTGCCGCGGCTGCGACACCCTTGAAGTTCGATACCATTACGCCGTCCACAACGTCGTGGTGCGGCAGGAAATAGTCACCAGGAGTCAATCCGTCCTCACGGTAACCGACGAACGCGCGCTCGAAACGGGCACGGTGCTCGTCATTTTCCAGATCCAATTCGTCATCGTCGCCTCTGGCCCAATCTGCAACACGCTTCAGCGCGTCGGCAGCGGACCACAAACGTTCGATGGCTTCCGTCTTCTCGAAAGGCAAGATGCCCTTCGAGTTGTCGGCGACCTCGGCATCGTCAGACGGATCTGAGATGTCACGCTCTTCGGTCTCTGGATTGATGCTTGCCATCACGCTTTCACGGACGGTTCGCACGATCTCCTCGGCGAGCACGTCCGAGTCGATCTGGACTCGGACGATGATCTCGTTGAAGTTGCGCTCCTCGGTCAGTACTTCGAGTTCGGTCTCGGACTCCTCAACCTCAGTCTCGACTTCGCGTTCAAGGGTGCCTTCGGCACCAGAGAGAGCGCGGAAGCCAGAGATAGGCACGAGGATACGGCCGTCAGCGTCTTCCTGATAGCTCTCCGGAACAACGATCCCGCTGCGGCTGTCCGCGTGACGCGCCAAGGCAGAATTCAGGTTCCGCTTGAAGCGGGCACCGAACTCGGCCGCGGCGTCAGCCGGGACAGAAACGACGGAAAGCTCGACACCCACGAGGGAGTTCACGCGGATCTGCGGACTGTTCTCCGTACCGATCCGGAATGCGAACGAGCCATCAGCGTCAAGGCCGAGGGCTTCGATTTCCTCTTTATCGACGCCCTTGTTGGGACCGAAGACGATGATGCCGTCCTTGGTACTCCAGGCGAACGAAAACTTCGACAGGATGCCACGTTCCACAGCGTCAACTACACGCATACCAGTGGGGAGCATGGCCTCCGTATCAATCAGTACGGGGTTGACATCGACCCTTGCAGGTCGTTGCAACTTCCGGCCGTTGGCGCCGTTGACAAACTTCGCCTTGCCGATCACACCGATTGGGAAGTCGGGATTGTGGTTGAAGAGAAGAGTACTCCTGCGCTCGAAATCGCGCGGAAGACTCTTGAGAGCATCGGGAGTGACTTCGACACCGTTTTCGTCGATGGCGGCAGTGGTAGCAATGCCTTTGACGGCCAGGAATTCAACTTCCTGACTGCCTACTTGGCGCTTGACGTACCGAGCACCATCTACGTTGATGTCCGTGAGCGAACGGAACTCCAGGTCGGATTCGCCTCGGAGGAACGCTTCAAAATCATCCTCTGAAGGCAGTTGGAATTCATTCACTTACACATCACCCCTCCTATGGAATGGTTTGCCGGCATCGCGGTGAACTCCCGCGTGACGACATTCTGGCAGCGAATACAACGTATGATGGTCACGCCGCTCAAAACTAGTTTCTGCACGAAGTGACCTTCGGCACATTGCTTCGCCGCCATGATGTGCTCATAGTAGCGGCGTAGGGGGGCGAAGGTCAAGCGAAACGTGGCAAAAACTTAGTAGGGGCTAGCCCTCGTCGGTTGTCTTCTCGACCATGCCGTGATCCTTTGTGTAGGAATGCTTGCGCTTTGTTCCACCGTGACCAATCTCTTCCATCTCGATTGAGAGTGAGTCAGCAAGAACACGGCCGGCGATTTCATAGACGCGGGCGCAGATGGCCGCAGCGTCGTCAGCGGAACGCCAGCACAGACCTTGGATGTCTTCGGCACTGGCACCGGGAGACATCGCACGCATCTGACCGTTCATCTGGAATCGAACCAAGTCGTGAATGCGTTCCTGCATAACCATAATTTGGTTACCGGTAGCCGGCGAACGGCCGGCCTTGGTCAGAAGGACCACAGCCTCGCCCTGGGCTGTTCGGAAAAGAGCGGTGAGTTGCTCATCCACAAACTTCGCGGCGCCGTAAAACTCGGCTTCAGTTTGAACCGACTCCATGCGGGCACGGATGGTATGCGAGGTGATCTCAGCTTTCTGACGAAGAAGTTCCTTCGACTGACTGGTTGCCATGGATTCCCAAGCCTCGCCTGGGTTGACATTGAATCGTCGGATCTGGTTGATCGCTGTCGGCAGGACCATGTGACGGGGGCGAGAAACAAAGAGCGGACCGCCGAAGCCTGTGCCGCCGCAATCAGGACACCGCTGCCCTTCCCACACACCGTTGATCTGATAGGACATATCGCCGGAACCTTCACAGCCGCCGCATGTCCGTCTCGGCACCATCTTCTGTTCGTCGCCCTGCTTCGCCGGCTCGCCCGCATCCAGCGAAGTGATATCCTCCATCTGACCGGTGGGACGAACCGTAACCGAACTCAGGTCGGCCATGTCTCCAGTACGAGCGAAGTGAATGAACTCGATGAAGAGTCCTGGGTTGATCTCGTGCAGAACCTCATACGTGTAAGCGTCGGCCAGCATGTCGAGGATCGGCTTGAACAGACTGTTGTGGCGCGTCATGACCATCGCCTCAGCAGTTGAACGGTTCACATCCGCAGCCGACCCCATCGCGATCCGATCCACGCCGAATGCACGGAAGATGATGCGCTCAATCCGTTCCAGGAGTTCGGCAACCTGCATCTCTCTCCAATCGCGCTCCAACCGAACCCACTTAGCGTCGGAAACACCGGACAGCACACGGAGCTTGTAGTCATTGGAGATTCCGGCGTCACGCTTCAACTGCTTCTGCATCCGGTCCAACTGTCGGGTGCCGTCGAGGCCCATGAGGACCAGGAAGCCAGGGGGAATATCGTTTTCACTCAGGGACTTTGAGAACGAACGTGATGAGTTAATCGTCGCGGTCACCTCATGAACGATGGACTCGATAGTCGGCATCCCAAAAAGGCTGTCGGTTCGGCGGTTCATCGCCAAATGTACGATCTCTTCCTTCTGCCATTCGATGCTCTTGTTCGCGCTGATGACTTGCATCCAACCTTCGAGTCGGTGGTTCTCTTTGCTCTGCTTCGGGAAAAACTGAGCCGCGTCCATAGCCTCGAAAGCATCGAGCGAACCGCCCTCAATGTGCTTGAGAGTGATCTGGTGATCAATTTCCATCAGGTCTCGCAAGACCTTCTGAAGTTGAGTGCTGAAAGTCTCACGGCCCATATCCCCGAGAGGGTGGATGAACAGTTCCTCCGCGCGGCGTATGTCGCGTTGAGAAACGCGCATGCCTTCAATGGTCCGGATGCGATAGGGTGTTGTCGCGAGCGACCGGCACACAAAGTTAATCGGCGCCTGCACGATACTCGACCTCCGCGCCATGAGACGGATAATCGGGTACGAAAGAAGCGCACCATCGCGTCCGGTGAACGGAAGCACGAGGGATGACCGGAGAAAATTATCCGGAAGGAACGGCAGCAGACGACGCTGCATGTCTGAATCGTTGTCCAAATGCACACCGCCACCCCCAAGGTCCGGCTTAACGCTCCCGGTTTTCATCATGTTCAGGGCAGTGGCAAGATTGATAGGCTGCTCGGAGCCATCGAAGTCAACAGAATGCTGGTCCATAGTAGGCAGGTTACTCTCCTTGTAGGTGTTTGTTCAAGCGAAACATCATCGGAAGATCTTCCCGATGCTGAACTCGTCCACTCTGGCTTTCCTGCCGACACCCAGGGTCTTCAAACCCTCACGTGCGAACATTGTAGCCATGAGACAATCAGATGTCACGAACTCGGGGTAGCCAATCATTTCCGCAATGGTGTAGCAGGTCCCGCACTTGCAAGCCTGGTACGGCCAATGCTCTTCAGCGTGCTCAATCGGGAATATCCATTTCCCATCCTCGATCTCGTTGGCGAGGAGTTTCAGCTTGGCGTTCTTGAATCTATCAGTGGTGAAGGGCTCGATCTTCTGGTCGAAGATCTCCAACTCAATCAGTAACGAGACAACCACCTTCTGGGCGGCATTGTTCTCCACGACGATCAGATCTGGATTCCAGCGTGCGCAGTGGCGTGCTGTTTCCGTCACGCAACCCAGGTCGTCGCCATGGGCATAACTTGCTTCGAGTAGTACACGGGTCCCGTCTTCCATCAGGCCGATGGTTGAGACCGCGGTGTTCTTAGCCTTCTTCGATTCGCCGGCAGCGATGTCCACTCCCGTGATGACAAGAGAGGGGGTGTAAAGAGCATGGTTCGAGGCAAACCCGTATTGGATGCATCCGCGTCGGTCAGTTATATCGTCGCCGAGAAACCATTCGGCCTGAAAATTGGCGCTTTGCTTCTTGGTGTCCACTGTGTTGAGACGATACGCGATCTCAAACTCGTGCGGGTCTTCTTTGTAGAGCTTCCGAAGCTCGCGCTCAGACCACCAAGGCATGAACCGCTTCCTGATCGGGTCCCAACGTAGAGCCGGCAACTCATAGGTCGTACCCTCGCGAGCCATGTCGATGAGGTACTTGAAGTCATGGGAGACCTTGATGAACCGCTTACGCCAACCCCGCTTGCGGAAGAGCATCATCGAGGCATCCTCATCTGAGAACGGGGTGCAAGTCCAGATGCGAATCATCTCCGGGCCGGACCTCAGCGGGAACCAGGCGACGCGGAGCTTCTCCTTGATGTTCTCGCGCTCCTTCTCCTCGACCACCGAGTTCTCGTACGTGCAAGTATCATCAAACCAGAGCAGGTTAGTGCGGCCACGCTCCGGGCTCGACCCAATCCCCCATGCTTCGATGGTCGCGTTCCGAGTGTCCACCATCTCAGGCGGGACCTTGAGCGAGAGGTTGGTCTTGTTGTTCGCACGCTTCGGGTCGATCTCGACGTGTGGGAAGACCGCACGGAACAGCGGGTCGAGTTGAACGTTCTTCTTGATCATCGCCAACTGCTGGATCGAACCCTTCTCGTTGGCGGCGACGAGCTTCGACTTGATCGTCACATCGCGGCCGATCTTCCACTCCAACCACTCGGACACGGTGGAAGTCTTGACGAACCCTCGTGGCGCGGTAAGCCAGTAGGAAATAGGGTCGTCTTCGAGGGCAGCGAACTCCTCATCGCTCAGGTCAGTTGTCAGGATCTTTTGAACCGTCGCTTCAAGATTCATCAGGTCGTTGATGACAACTTCCTGGTGCGGGTAGACGACGCGCTCTGGTTCCGGGCAACCAACGCCGTATCGGAGGGAGACGTACATGTACAGATCGTGCTGCGCGAAGCCTTGCATGTCGGCGTCCATCTTCAAACGCAGGGCGCGGCGTTCGGCCTCGACAAGCATACTCGGATCGAGGTGATTCAAGTCGTCAATATCGAGGGAATCAACTTCGTCAAGCCAGTTGTCTGTACCGTCAGGTTGGTACCTGTTCTCGAACTTCAGGGCGTGTTGGAAAACTGGATCGGGGTCACCGTACGCATCAACCTTTTCTTCAAATCTGATGACTCCGGCGAAGTCGTCGGGTCCAGCGTGAACGAGCCGGCTCAATCTTCAACGACCTCCCCTTCGATGATCGCTTCTTCGATGAGTTCAACGTTCACGTTGTCTTCACCCTGTTGAAGCATGCGACGCCTGCGGTTCGCGGCGAGCGCCTTCATACGTTTCATACCTTGGATGATCGCGTCATCGTCTGCCTCGGCGCCAGGAACCTGTTCGACCGTGTGCTTGTGCTCGATGGTCTGATCCGGCTCACCCTGGATGCGGCGGATAGTCGCCTCGATGCGAGCCATGAACTGATCCGCCTGGTAGAAGTTACTGATATTGATGCCTCCGTACATCGTCTTCTGCATAAGCTGTCGGAGAAAGCCCTTGTA
>SDBT01004783.1_pt1 | contig 22898 bp, 22 predicted proteins | sample 2277101 | NCBI WGS metagenome assembly SDBT01 (sample SAMN10404973, study PRJNA504765) | marine sediment metagenome | isolation source: marine sediment core GS10_PC15, 103 cmbsf | place: Arctic Ocean: Southern Knipovich Ridge | collected 2010 | reverse complement strand
GGGGGGGACACTCGGGGGGAAACCCAAGCAAGGGACAAACAGGCTTGATGAGGATATCAAGTTCGATAGTTTTTTTGATGAGTTTGATGAATGCGTTTCATCAATTATGCAAGACGCCCCAGAGATCATCCCTGTACGTTCTTCTATTGCCGAAATGAGCGAGGAGTTTTCGCCGGATGTTGCATGGCGTGAAATATCAAATGCTGTGCGTAGGGCGGCCGAGCACGATTGCAGAGGAATACTTGTAGTGCATGGAACGGATACTTTAGCTTATACGGCTGCTTTTCTGGCATTTCAATGTGCGCATCTCAATAAGCCGATTGTTCTTGTGGGCTCAAACAAGCCTCTTAAGGTAGAAGAGACAGATGCAGAACAGAACATCCGCGATGCCGTATATTTCCTAACGGAGACTATTCCGACGGGGGTGTATGTATGTTTTTCAGGGATCAAAGGGAAGGGTAGTACGATCCATGCTGGCGTGAAGACGCGCAAGGTCAAGTTCAAGGGGAACAGTTTTGCATCGATTAATTGTTCTCCGTTGGGGAAAATCGAAGTAGTGAAGTCAATTTTTACGGGCCACAACTTCGTCAAGCGTCGTTTTGTAATACGCAATCGTGCGCTATGGGACCGTATGGGGCATCATCAAGTTCCACTCGGGCCTGTTGAAGCAGTTACAGGAAAAGTGGCATTTTTCAAGACATATCCCGGTTTTGATCCGGGCTTAATTGAATATGCTATAAGTCGGGGGGCTCAGGGAGTTGTCCTCGAGCTCTACAATTCTGGAACAGCTTGCTCCAAACAGAAGTACAGCATCATCCCAACTCTTAAAAAATGCAACTCAAAGGGAATCCCTGTTTTTGTTACATCTCAGCAGAGAGGGGAAGTAACATTGGGTCCCTATGGCAGTTCACAGAAAGTTGAGAAAGCTGGAGCAATTGGATTAGGTGTTATGACAACGGAATGCGCTATTGCAAAATTGACCTGGATCCTTTCCAATACCACCGATGTCAAAACTGTGCGTGAACTAATGAAGACAGATATGGTGGGAGAACATGCAAATGGGAAGGACACATAATTGGGCTGGACGTTGGCATTCAACACTCGATAAGCTGGGTTATAGTCGCAAGTACGCGTTAGCCATAACAATATTGCAGGTTGTGACTGGAGCCGTGGTCTTTATCTCCAGTTTTGATGCCTTGAAGAACTATCGCAAGCTTTTTCAGGTGCCTGCGATTGTGTTGTTTTCGCTCGTTTTGCTTCTTTTGTTAGTTCGCTGGCTATCTTTCTTTAGAAGCAGTGCCATTGTTTTTCAGCTTCACAAAGATAGTGGCGTGTTAACGGACAGAATTGCCGGTTTCCGGAACGTTGCACTGCGGCGGGCCACTTGGATCACGCTTACATCGTCATTGTATGATAAGCTCAAGAATTCGGCATCTCCACAGATTGCAAAGGAAGGCCTTTTTCAAGCAGGCGTTAGTGTCGGCATCAATTTTGCGGATGATCTGAACGAATATTGGTCAACCACCCACCGGTCTAACAATGCGCCTCGAACGGCTATTGATCTCTGGTTAAACTACGATTCCTCCTCTGGTATGGGGAAATTCGAGATAGAGCCCGGCAGTTGGTCGGAAAGTCCCAAGGTTTCCTTTGTCGTGCTAGTAAGAAATCCATTTACGTATTCAAAAGATGTTCCAGATCTTTCTGAACTTTTGAGAGGGTATATCCAAGGAGCGGCCAACCACATCCTGAATCGCCCCTGCGAAGCCAAGTTTTTGGATATTGGCTCTGTAGAGACGGGGAGCCTCAATCGTTTCGAAGTCAAATGTATGTAGCTGAAATGTACAATGCTAGAGATTAGTGGCTACCCCGCACGAACTCATTTCTCTAGGTATCGGCAAGTTCGCGTCGCGTCGTCCAGCCCGGCCGGTGCAAAGAATCTCGGGAACCCCTTGGCGAGGGCCCGCCGAGCGTTTACAATGTCGCCCAAGTCAGGCAAGGACGCTGACGTGAGGTGAGGCAGGATGCTGAAGGCGATGATCGCCATCGAGATAGTTGCTCTTGTCGTTGCAGCCGCCTATTTACTGCATCGGCGGCAGGCTGCGGCGAGTGCGGCCGGGCCGGTCGAAGTGCAAGCTCCCTTGCCTCAAGCCCTCCCTGTTGTTTCTCCCCAGCAAGCCCCAGTCGCCCAGTCATCGCTGGTGTTGCCATCGGCCGGTGGTTCTGACCTGGTCGAGAAGGGCGAAGAACTCTTCGACCGTCCGCTACCGTCGCTGGCCAGGCCTTCCATTCTCATCGAGAAAAGCGCCGGCCGGGTGACGATCTTCGACGACGGCCGGCCAGTCAAACGCTACCTGGCTGCAGTGGGTGGCGGGCGCGGAGACAAAACCCGCGAGGGCGACCTTTGCACGCCGCTTGGCGAGTTCTTCGTGTGCGTCAAGAACCCCAAATCGCAATACGTGCTTTCACTTGGGCTGAGCTATCCGAACGTTGCCGATGCCGAGCGAGGCCTGCTGGCCGGGCAGATCGACCGAAGCGAGCACCGCTCGATCGTCGAGGCGATACGCGACCGTCGCCAGCCTCCCTGGAACACCGCCCTCGGCGGCGAGATCATGATTCATGGCAGTCGCAACGGGCGAGACGCCACCCAAGGGTGCATCGCCCTCGATGATAACCATATCCGCGAGTTGTACCCGGCCATTGCGGTCGGCACGCCGGTGACGATCCTGCCGTAACGCAAGGCGGGTAACTTTTCCGGCGCGGCCGCGCGTAACGCTGGGTAACAGCGCCTTGTGCGCGAGAGGAGCATTTGATGAATCCTGTCAAATTCATTCGTAAATTAGGTAAAGCGCTTCGCGGCGGTTCTACGTTCCGCGAAATGTTCATGGGTGTGCTGCTGGGCTTCGCTGTGGGAATGATTCCCGGAGTGAATCTCACGCTGGTGATCCTTATTCTGCTGCTGCTGTTCCTGAACACCAACGGAGCGATGGCGGCGATTGGGATCATGGTCGGCAAGACTCTGTGCCTGCTGCTGGCACCGGTGACGTTCCAGATCGGCTACGCGATGATCCACAGCCTCGGGCTGGTCGGCATGGTTCGGTTTTTCGCCGATACGCCCGTGCTGGCCCTGCTGGACCTGCACATCTACTGCCTGCTCGGGGCGATCCCGCTGATCGCAGTTCTAGGCGTGCCACTGGCCTGGGGCATTTCCAGAGGCATTATAAAGTCGCGCGACCGCTTGGCGTCAGCCACGGCCGGCAGCGAGAAAATGCGCAAGGCGGCTGAGAATAAATTCACCCGATTTGCGATGCGGATCATTTTCGGCAAGCAGAAAGAAACCCTTGCCGAGATGGCCGACAAGGCGAAATCGCCACTGATTCTCAAAGGCCGGGTGATCGCAGCCGTCGTCGTGCTGGGGCTGCTGATCGTTGGGCAATTGGTCTTCCTGGATTCGCTTGCAGCCAGCGGTATGGTTCGCGCCATCACAGCCGCCAATGGTGCGGAAGTGAACGTCGCAGGCGTCGATCTTTCGCTGTTCGGCGGGCGACTGGTGATCGAAGGGCTGGAAGTGACCGACGCGGCCCGCCCGACGCACAACCAGATGCAGGCAACCAGAATCGTAGCCGACATCAGTATCTCCGATCTGCTGGCCAGGCGGTTCGTAGCCGAGAAAATCGTGATCGAAGGAATGCAGACCGACGTCGAGCGAAGTTCGCCCGGCGAGGTGTTCCGGCCGACGGAAAAGGAAGAAGACCCTGCCGGCGGGTTGTTGAGCAAGTTCAGCAAGGCGGCCGAGTACGCCAATGAGATCAAGCGTTTCAACGATCGGCTGCAAAAGCTCAAGGAGTATCTCAAATCGGAAGATTCCGCCGCTGCCGAGCCCGACAAGGACGATCTCGCCGCCCAGGCCAAGGCCCATGGCTACCTGCGACTGTCGGCCAAGGACGCCCTTACAAAACACCCGACCTGGGTGATTCGCGAGATACATATTTCGCCGATCGAGCTTCGACCGGACCTGCCGACCTTCACGGCTGAGGGCAAGAATCTTTCCTCGCACCCGTCGCTGTATGAGGGCGAGATGGACCTGACCGCCAAGGCTGACCCCGAAGCACTGAAGGCCTTCGTGGCCAAAATCGCCGGAGAAAAGAGCAGCCTGGTGAGTAAGTTTTTAGGCGGTGACAAAGACGAGTCTTCGGCTGAGGTCAAGGTCGACTCGTCCGGCGAAACCAAGAAGAAAGGATTCCTCGATAAGATATTGGGCAAGTAGCGGTTTGCTGGCCTAGCCGTTGATCGCTTCCAGTGCGTCGTCGAGCTTGGTGGCGACTGCCGGCCAGAAGAATCGTTCCACGGCCTGGCGTGCGCGATTCGGTTCGCCCGCCCATATATCGCCGCCGCGGTCGATTGTCTGTGCGAGTGCGATTAGCTTGCTCGCCAGGTCGGCCGCACTGCCGTCGTAGAAATACTCGCGCATTTGCGGGCGGTTGAGCAGGTCCAGCAATTCCGGATACGCCAGCCGATCTGGCAGCAGTGGGTACGCGCCGGCTGCGACTGCTTCGACAACGCCCAGACCAAAGAATTCGTGATTCGCGGTCGATACGATCACGTCGGCCCATTGCAGGACCGCCTCGTATTTTTCGCGCGTTGGCTGATATCCCCAGTGGTCGATTGCTCCGGCGAACTCCAGCCGGGCCTGGCCGAACACTTCGGGCGAGTCCTTAAACTGCTCGCCGATCACGCCAAGGCGGAAGTTCACGCCGCTGCCAGCCAGCGTTCGGACGGCTGCGAAAAAGTCTTCCGGGTTCTTGTCGTGCTCCCATCGCCCAGCCCACAGTATATGCATCGGCCCACCCGGCCGCTCGGATCTCGCCGCCGCCGGTGCGATGCCAGGCGATCTGACGATGCTCTTGTCGGCGATGCGATCCACGGCGTCGAGGTGCGGGTAATCCGGCATGCGGGCCAGCAGTTCTCGCAGTGCATTCAGAAAATCGTCGCGATGAAAGGCAGAGTTGAACCACACCGCGTTAGCCGACAGTGCAGTCGTCATGTTCGTGTAGGCGAAGTGCAGGTCTCGCGGGTCGTCCTGGCGGACGGGGTAGGTTAGCTGGTTCTCGTGAAAGTACGCCACGGCCGGCAACCGGGCCGCGACGGACGAAAGCCCTCGCAACTCGGCCAGGTTTAACATATCTGAGCAAACTAATACGTCCCACTGGTCGGCGTGGGAGGTTAGCTCGGTGATCTGGTCTGCAAAAGTCACGGCCGAGTGTCGCATCCGCCACTTCCATTTGTGGGCTGGCAGTGTCAGCAATGTCCACTCATGTCGGCTCCGCGCGATCCAGCCGTCCATGAACGCCTTGTGGCTGCCGCCGTAGTACGGCTCGCCCGCCAGCACGCGAAGTTGTCTGCCAGATTCGTCGCTCATCGTCTTTCGCCCAATCGATGGATGGTACAGCTGTAAGACTCATAAACCAATCGAGGATTGGATCATTTTCAATGAAAAACGCGATGGCTGGAGTGCCACCGCGTCATGGGGGTTTATTGTTATTTGACCGCCTAACCTTTTCAGCCGGCAGACTGTTCCGCCGCGTCTGGGTTGTAGTCCCGTTTTGGGGGCTTTACGATCAGGCCGTTGTGGATCGCCTTGGCCGAGACGTTGATCTTGACGACCTTGCCGTCTATCAACGCGCGAACGCGCTGCATGTTGACTTTAAAGGTCCGATTGGTCTTGCCGGTGATCTTGATACCAACACCGCCGAGGCGTTTCGCTTTGCCACGGTGGGAATACTTTCGGCCGGCGACTGTCTGCTTTCCAGTGAATGGGCATTTACGAGGCATCTTGTTACTCCTGCTTTCAGCTCTTATGAATGAATCGAGTCGGACAGCATACCGTCCGGTTCAATTTTTCGCAAGGTTTTTTGTCATTACTTTTTATACGAGGCACGATAAATTTAGCGCGACCTTCCGGTTGATGCCGATACCGTTCACGGCGAATAACAATGTTCCATTGAAGCCTTGACGCCATTCATTCCGTGTGCAACACCTCCACGCAAAGGCGCAATAACTTAACGTACGCGGTATGAAATACTTCTTGCGAGGTTATTTTTCTTCTTCTTTGTCCTTGGCTGCCGCGGCGATGATCTGCTGCTGGACGTTGCCGGGCACCGGTTCGTAGTGGCTGAGTTCCATAGTATAGCTGCCCTGACCGCCGGTTACCGAACGAAGCTGGCTGTTGTACTGCATGACCTCGGACAGTGGGGCCTGGGCTTTAATCACGCACATGTTGCCGGGCAGCATGTCCTGGCCCTGGATTCGGCCTCGCCGGCCAGACAGGTCCGAAGCGATGTCGCCCATGTAGCTGGCCGGGACGGTGATTTCCATGTCCACGAGCGGTTCGAGCAGAACTGGCTTGGCCTTTTGGATCGCATTGAGGAAGGCGAACTTGCCGGCCGCCCGGAAGGCAACTTCCTTCGAGTCGACCGGGTGATGCTTGCCGTCGTATACACTGACGCGAATATCCTGCATCGGATAGCCCGCAATACCGCCTGTGTTCAGGACGTCGTTGACGCCTTTTTCGATGGCCGGGAGATACTGCCGCGGAATCGACTCGCCGAACAGGTCGTTGACGAAAATGAAGCCTTCGCCGCGTTCGGTCGGCTCGACGCGGAGATATACCTCGCCGAACTGGCCCGAGCCGCCCGTCTGCTTCTTGTGGCGGTGATGGCCTTCAGCCTTGGCGGTGATGGTTTCGCGATAGGGGATTTTGGGCGGCTTGGTTTCGACTTCGAGGTCGAAGCGGTTTTTCATTTTGGTCAGCATTATCCGCAGATGTAGATCGCCGATTCCGCTGATGACCGTTTCGTTGGTCTGAGAGTCGCGGGCCGACACGAACGTCGGGTCTTCGTCGGCGAGCTTGGTCAGCGCCTCGGAGATTTTCTGTTCGTCGCCGCGGCTTTTGGGCGTCACGGCCAGCGAGTACATCGGCGTGGGAGTGGGGGGCATTTTGCTATACATCGCGGTCGCGTCGCTGTGCAGAATGTCGCCGCTGCGGATTTCATCGACCTTCGCCAGGGCGATGATGTCGCCAGCGATGGCTTTTTTGGTCTCGACAGTGTCCTTGCCCTGTACTTTGAACGGATGGCCGATCTTGGCGGCCTTCTTCCCGTCCCGCAGAATATACGTCGTGTCGGAGGTAACCGTGCCCTGGAGAATGCGAATCCAGGCCAGCTTGCCGACGAACGGGTCGGAGGTAATTTTGAACGCCTGGCCGATAAAAGGCTTGGCCGGGTCGGTGACGACTTCGATTGCTTCGGCGTCTTCGTCCTGGCTTGCGGTTACCGCTACGCCGCGCGCGTCGGTCGGTGCGGGGAAGTAGTTGGCCACCACGTCCATGAATTCTATGACGCCGACTTCGTCGCGTGCTGCGGTGAACAGCACCGGAACCACCGTGCCTTCTTCCATCGCCTTGGCGAAAGCCGCGCCGAGCTTGTCGGTGGGGATTTTTTCGCCGCCGAGGTAGGCTTCCATCAGTTCTTCGTCGGCTTCGATGATGTTCTCGGTGAGTTGGGTGTGCGCGTCTGCGACGTTGCCGAAATCGGTCTCGCCGCTGTCGTTGGTGAAGCAGTCGACCACGCTCTTGCCTCCGCCTGCCGGCAGGTTCATGGGCTTGCATGACTGGCCGAACGTTTCGGTGATCGATTCCATCAGGCTGGCGAGGTCGATATTCTCGCTGTCGATTTTGTTGATGATGATGGCCAGGGGCAGCCCGGCGTTTTTGGCGGCATTGAACAACCGCCTGGTGTTGACCTCGATGCCGGCCGAGGCGGAAATTACGATCACGCCAACGTCCGCGCCGCTCAGCGTGCATATCGCGCCGCCTACGAAGTCCGGGTAGCCAGGTGCGTCGATCAGGTTGATAGTCTTGCCCGCGTGGTCAAAGTACGCCAGTGCCGGGTCCACCGAGTGCTTACGATCCTTCTCGATGTCGCTGTAGTCCAGGATGCTCGTGCCCTGATCCACCGAGCCGAATCGCCCGGACACCTTGGCTGTGTGAAGCATCGCCTCGCCCAACGTTGTCTTGCCCGAGCCGCCATGGCCTAGAAGTACGATATTACGAATGTCCGCAGGTTTCGAAGCAGGCATGAATTGTCTCCAAATAACCTATGTAATCTATATATGGGAGCCATCTATCATAGCTGCTGGTTTCGATAGAGCAAGGGAAAATCGGGCCTCGTCGAACGCATCGCCGCCGGCGGCAACGTTGCTCTGGCGGATTGGCCGTGGCGATTCGGTTTTCATGCCGCTACCCTGTAGTTTCACCAGACATGCGAAAAGGAGAAAGCCAATGTTTCGAGGCTGGAATAGCGACATCAACATAATGAAGCAGATACTCAAGCGCAGCGCAGAAATGCAACCCTCGATGAAACTCACCGGCCGAACGCCGGAGGAATTCGAGGCTTGGAAGCTGCAATTCGGCGCCAAACTGCGCGAGTTGCTTGGGCCGTTGCCTCAGCGCGTACCGCCCAATCCGCGGACTATCGCACGGATCGAACGAGAGACGTACTTCGTCGAGAAGTTCGTCATCGACGTAGAGCACGACCTGTCGGCGCCCGGGTGCTTGTTGATACCTAAAGGCATCAAGGCAGGCGAAAAGCGCCCGGCGATCCTGGCCTGTCACGGGCATTGCAGCCCGAACGGCAAGCTGGACGTGGCCGGGTTCCCACGCAAAGGCGGCAAACCCACCGACGCATACGCCAAGCTGATGACCGAGCGCGGCTATATCACGGCCGTGATCGACTCGCGCGGCTTCGCAGAACGCCGCCCGCCCTGGAGAACCAACGACCCCGAATGCTCGTGCAATTATCTCTACCTGCTCTATGCGATGCTCGGGCAGAACCCGCTGACGCTCAACATTCACGATCAGATGCAGACGATCGACTACCTGGTTTCCCGGCCGGAGGTAGACCCCGAGCGTATCGGCGTGCTGGGCCGAAGCTACGGCGGGACGCAAGCCCTGTACGTGGGCGTGCTGGACGAGCGGATTAAAGCGACTGTCGTAGCCTGCTTCATGGCTACGTCGCTGGAATATATATTCGAGGACGTTAATAACATCTGCGGCGTGCAGTTCGTACCCGGGCTGTACCAGTACGGCGACGTTGCGACGGTGGCTGGGCTGGTAGCGCCAGGTCCGCTACTGGTGCAGAGCGGCTTTGCGGATCAGTGCTTCTCGATAGACTCGGCCGTTGAGGCCCACGAAGAACTTCGCGGGATATACCAAGCCGCCGGAGCGGAAGACAAGCTCACGGTCGACGTGTACGACGGGCCTCATGATTTTCATCCGCCGACGGCGTACGAGTTCTTCGACAAATGGCTGGGCCAGCCCGACGCTTAGTGGTCTAGCGGCATGACGTAGTGGATCTGGCGGACGACTTCTTCGAAGCCTACCGCCGGGTACAGGTGCTGGCCGACGGGGTTGGTCTCCAGCGTTTCGATTTTCGCCTGGGCCAGTCCCAGCCCGCGGAAATATTCGATCGCCCTGTCCAGCAGCTTTCGCCCGAGCCCGCTACCCTGAGATTCGGGCAAGACGGCCAGGTTTGCGATGATGCCTCTCGAGGCGACCCGATTCACGGTCGTCGAAACGTAGCCGGCCATCTGCCCGTCGATTTCGGCTACGAAACAGCCTTCGGGGTTTTCCGCAAATTCGCGCCTGATGACCTCGGCCTTCACTACGATCCAGCGGGTGCCGCCGGCTGGGAGCCCGAGCTTTGTCTCGATGATGTGATCGACGGAATACGGGGCGAATACCTTCTCGGTGATCGCGATGGCGGCCAGTTCGTCGCCAGCCTTCGCGGTGCGAATTATCGGTTCGGTGGTGGCCAAGACTTTGCTCCTTTGCACTCAGGTTGAAGCTTCTCCTTTTACCCACGCCGCGTGCCTGCGTCAACGCTCACGTGAATATCTCGAATCTGTATTGACGAATAAGCCATTATCGAGTATAAAGGAAGGTGATGAGTCAGCACGCGATCCAATCCGATTCGACGCAAAAGTCCGCCGGGCTATCTTGGCTACTGTGGAACTATTTTGCGCCGATCGATCGGAACGGACCGCTATGACACGTTGAGCTAATCCAACTGTTCTCCAAAAAGCCCGTTCCGATCAGGAGCGGGTTTTTTTGTATGAAGTACGAAGACATAACGAGCGAACGAATGGCGAATCTGACAGAAAGTGGAATGGAGGTAACATCATGATCAGCACGTACCTATTTGGTGATACGGACCTGGCCGCCTCTCGACTGGAGCTATTGGCCGACGTGTTCGACGCTACCAGCAGGCCGTTCCTGACGCGTGCGGTTGCGGGTCGCCGCGTGAACAAGGCCGTCGATCTGGGTTGCGGCCCCGGTCGAACCAGCCGGCTGCTGGCCGAGTCTGGGCGATGTCGCGAAGTGGTAGGCCTGGACAATTCCGAGCACTTCGTATCGCTGGCCAAAGCATCGGCCGGGCCGGGCGTTTCGTTCGGCCGCCACGACGTGACGGTTACGCCGTTCCCATCCGGCCAGGCGGATTTAATCTACTGTCGATTCCTGCTGGCGCACCAGACAGACCCGGCCAGGCTGATCGAACAATGGGCGACGCAACTTTGCCCCGGCGGGCTCCTGGTCGCCGAGGAACCAGAGTGGGTTCAATCGGACGAGCCTGCCTTCCGCAAGTACCTGGAAATGGTCGAAGCCATGCTCGCATCGCAGGGCCATACGCTCTACGTCGGGCGACACCTGGCCGGCGCTGCGGCCCCCGCGCCGCTCACCCTGCGATCCAGCCAGGTCGCAACGCTGGCCGTGTCGTCCAGCCAGGCTGCCCGAATGTTCTACATGAACATGCAGACGTGGAAAGCCGACCCGTTCGTCAAGTCTCACTTCTACGAGACGATGGTCGAGCGCGTGGAAAACGACCTGCACGGCCTGGCCGAGTCGGCCCCGTGCGACGGCCCCTATGTGCAGTGGGGCATAAGACAATTGATATTCGAACGAACTGGAACAGAGCAAAATTAAAGTTTCTGCAAACAGGAGCCGAAGAAAAAGTGGGTGAGTGGGCTTTTTCCACATTTCCACTTGCCCACTTTGCATTCTAGTCGTATAATTCTAATAGAAAACTAGAGAGGATTCGGCCATGGCCCCATTACCAGTTAAGACAGTTGATAGCAAAGGACGCCTGACGCTCGGGGTCGAATTTGCCCATATGCAGTTCTTTATTGATCGCAAGGAGGGGAATGTGATCCAGATAATCCCGGCCGAGACTGTCCCCGCCCGCGAAGCCTGGCTATTCAAGGACCATGACGCCTTGGCCTCTGTATTGCGAGGCCTGGAGCAGGTGCGGTCCGGCGAGATGGCCGAGGCGCCAGACATCGACGCCGATCTTGCCATTATTGAAGATTCTGAGGGGGAATAATGCTGTTCACTCCGGCATGGACGCCAGAGGCGAGGAAACAGTATGACACCCTGCGGGACGCGGCCTTGGCGGCCAGGGCTGCCCGCGAGGGCAAGGGGAAGACAAAATCCTCGCAGCAGGAGGGGCTCTTCAAGCAAGTGGCCAAAGCCCTGAAACTGCTGCTAACGAATCCGAAGCATCCGGGCTTGCAGACTCATCCGTACGATGCGTTCGACCCTCCGGAGAACTGCTCCAAGGTTTTCGAAGCATACGCACAGAACCATACTCCTGGCGCGTACCGCATTTTCTGGTGTTATGGGCCAGGGAAGGAGCGGATCATCATAATCTCGATAACTAGCCATCCGAACAAGAAGAAGTAAAATTCCTCGGCCAGCATCCAGGGCGCGGCGGTCATTACTGTCGCAGTCTTGAACGGACGGCGGCCAGTAAGTACCATCAATAATTCGATATGGTTATCCACTATAAGAGAGAAGGGCCAGGCATTGAATACTTCGAATATCCCCAAACTGACGGTCTTTAGCATCGATGGCGTTCCGCACGGGTTGCTTTGCGAATTGATGGACGCAGGCGAAATGCCTCACTTCGCCAAATTGTGCGAGCAGGCTGGCCGACCGCGCATGATGCGTTCGGTACTGCCGACGGTTTCCAACGTCGCATGGACCTGTTACGCAACCGGCCGCAACCCGGGCAAGCATGGGATATACGGCTTTATCGATCGCGATTTGAGCTCGTACGATCTGACCCTGCCCAACGCAGCCGATATGAGCGGCAAGCATATCTGGGAGATTCTTTCGGACGCGGGCAAGACGGTCTTCGGGATGAACGTGCCCTCCAGCTATCCGCCGCGAATGGTCAACGGCGTGTTGATCGGCGGGTTTCTCTCGGCTTCGCTGGCCAAGGCGACCTTTCCGCCCATCGAGGCCGGCTACCTGAAGAGCATCGACTATCGGATCGATTCGGACGCTGCACTGGCCCGCCAATCGAAAGAGAAAATGCTCGGCGATCTCGACGTGACGCTTGCCAAGCGCGCCGAAGCGATGTTCCATTATCTCGGCCGCGATCGATGGGATTTTTTCCATACGCACATCATGGGCACCGATCGGCTGAATCATTTCCTGATGGCCAGCTATCGGGCCGGCGACGCGAAGTTCGCGCCGGGCTTCCTGGCGTACTACCGCAAGGTCGACGATCTGCTGGGCAAGTTGCTCGAAGCGATAGGCCCGGAATCGCCGCTGCTGATTTTGTCCGATCACGGCTTCTGCCCGATCGAGTACGAAGTGCAGTTGTCGAAATACATGGTGGATCGTGGCTGGACCACGCCGGCCGCCCAGGTCGTCTCGCCGCTTTCGTTCGACCCGGCCGCCACGAAGGCATACACGTTGATCCCCGGCCGGGTCTATGTGAATCTGCAAGGGCGCGAGGCGGGGGGCTGCGTGCCGGCCGACCAGTACGAGCAGGTGCGTCGCGACGTGACGAAGGATCTGCTGGACCTGCGAGACCCGCAGGGCAAGAGCGTGATTCGTTCGGTGCTCAAGCGTGAGGAAGTCTATTGGCCCACCGGCCAGACTTGCCCGAACGCCGAGACTGCCGATCCGATCGGGCCGCCGGCTCTGGTAGCCGCGCCGGATCTGGTAGCAATTCCGCACGACGGCTACGATCTGAAGCTCGGCCTTACGGCGCCCGACGTTTTTATGAAGACGGAACTGGAGGGCATGCACACCTACCACGACGCGTTGCTGCTGGCGCGCAACGTCGAGATTCCTGAAGGCGACTTCGAGATTCGTCGACTGGCCGGGCCGATCCTCAAAACTCTCGGCGTCGAGGTGACCGAGGAAATGGACATGGACCTGGAAGCTACGCCAGCGCCAGCAGGCACCGTTTGAAGGTTTCTAATCTGCGGCAAAATGCCTGGTTCGTTCATTTTGCAGCACAGAAAGTCCGTTGACACGGGCGGCGACGAAAAGTATGTTCGCACCGAGCTTTCAGTGTCGATATCTTACAAGGATGGACGGTGAGTAGACAAGTGCAACGGACATGCATAATCTTCATTCTGGGAAGTCTCCTCTCTCTGGGAGTTTCACCTGCCCTTGGCGAGGATGCTTCGGGCGAGCTCGTTTCCGAAATAAGGGTTCAGGGCAACGAAACCACATCCACGTCGGCCGTGCTTACTAGGATTCGCACGCGCGTCGAAGCCCCATACGACGAGACGGTCATTCGCGAAGATGAACGCCGATTGTTGAATACGGGCCGATTCAAAAGCGTCGTTGCCACAAAGACTTCCACGCCAAAAGGCGTCATAGTTATCTTCCTGGTGGTCGAGAGGCCGCTGGTGGATGGAATTACATTCAAAGGCAACAAGGCCTACGACGCGGAAGATTTGGCGGGCGATTTGCTGTTCTCCGAAGCGTCCCCCCTCAACCAGTTCAATATCGAGGCAGGGCGGCAGGCGATGCTGACCAGGTATCGCAGCGAGGGATACCACTTCGCATCCGTAGAGGTGGACAAAGGCGAAATGGAGACCCATCGGCGGGTCGTCTATCGGATCGTCGAAGGCCCCCAGGTCTACGTGAGGTCCATCCGGTTCGAAGGCAGAAAATATTTTTCGCACATCAAGCTTCGCCAACTGGTGGGCGTGTCGAGGCGGTACTGGCCGATTATCGATGGGCATATCGACATCGATCAAATCGACCGGGACGTACTGAACCTTCGCAGCCTGTATCTGGACAAGGGCTTTCTGGATGTTCAGGTAGGGCGACTGATCGACTTCTCGGCCGACAAGACCTCCGCCATCGTGACGTTCGTGATCGACGAAGGCCCGCGCTTCCGAGTCGATAAGATTTTCTTCGAAGGCAATACGGTGTTCAGCGGCGACGAACTGGCCAGGCGAATGCGGCTGGGCCAGGGAGAGTTCCTGACGAGCGAGGATCTTCAGTCCGATATTAAAGCCATCAAGGCGACCTACGGCGAAATGGGCTACGTCGATGCACGCGTCGAATCAGCCAAACGCTTCCGTGCCCCGAGCGCAGAGGTGCCGCCCTGGGCGGTTGGTCTCGAGGATGCCTCAGCCCTGCTGGATCTCGTGATCCGGGTGCGCGAAAACGATCAATACCGCGTCGGAAATGTGGATGTACGCGGCAATACAATCACTCAAAGCCGGGTCATCCGGCGAGAATTGCGATTCTATCCCGAGCAATTGCTCAACAGCGAAGCTGTCGAAGAATCTCGCAGTCGCCTGATGGGGACGCGGCTGTTCGATGACGTCAAAATCACGCCCCTTGCAGCCGACAGCACCGCCGTTCGCGACGTTCTGGTGCAGATCGAAGAAGCCCGCACGGCCGAGTTTGTCGTCGGTGCCGGGTTCAACAGCAACGCAGGCCTGATCGGTACGGTTTCGGTGACCGAGCGGAACTTCGACATTTTTAATTGGCCGACCAGTTGGGACGAACTGTTCAACGGACGTGCGTTCCGCGGTGCAGGGCAAACCATGAAAATCGTAGCCGAGCCCGGGCTGGATGTGATGCGGTTCCACATCGACTGGTTCGAGCCGGCCCTGTTCGATAAGCCGTACTCGCTCGGGACGAAGGTGTTCGCATTCATGCGAGAACGCGAGAGCTACGACGAGGAGCGTTACGGTGGGGTGATCAGCGTGGGCCATCGCTTCCGAAACCGCTGGTACGGCGAAGTCTCCACACGCCTGGAAAGCGTTCGAGTCGGCATTATCGACACGGACGATTCTCCTTCCGAATTGCTGGACGACGCGGGCACGGCCTTGCTAGCGGGGCCGAAATTCACCCTCGTGCGGGATCGCACCGACAGTCGATGGAAGCCCAGCGACGGAGATAGGTTCCGCATCAGCTACGAGCATATACTCGGCGGCTACGAGTTCGGCCGGATAGTGGGCGACTACCGCATCTACCGTACGCTCTATGTAGACGCGATCGACCGCAAGCATGTCATCGCCGCACGCATTTCTTCGGGTGCGATATTCGGCGACGCGCCGATCTACGAGCGGTTCTATGGCGGCGGCATCGGATCGGTTCGCGGCTTTGACTACCGGGGCATCAGCCCGCGATCGATGGACGCGAACAACGATGACCCGATCGGCGGCGATTTTATGTTCTTCCTCGGGGCCGAGTACGGCTTCCCGCTGGTGGGCGATCAGCTTCGCGGCGTGGTCTTTATAGACAGCGGCACGGTTGAGAGAAATTTCGAAATTACCACCTACAGGGCGTCGGCCGGCGTGGGACTGCGATGGATCCTCCCGATGATGGGTGATGTGCCGCTGAGCCTCGATATAGCCTTCCCGTTAAACAAGAATAAGGACGATGAGACGCAGCTGGTAAGCTTCACTATCGGCTGGACGTTCTGACGGACACCGACGGATATGCGCGGCCGCGAGGTCAAAAATTTCTGGGGAACGATTCACAGGCTTTCATTTCGTCGGAAAGCCGCGCAAAATAGGCACCGTGCTTTTTTGTCTGTTAATCCATTTGGAGAGAGGTGATTCATGAAAACGTCAAAACTCTGGCTGCTGGCGATCGTGGTTGTGCTTGCCGGTGCGGTTCTGTTCAATCGTTCTTTCGCTCAGGTCGGCTCGGGATCGTCTGGCGCCGGGAAAATTGGTGTTTGCGACGTAGTGCAGATTTTCAACAGCTACGATCGGACCAAAGACCTGAACACTAAGCAGACCAACAAAATTGCAGCAATGAAGGCCGAGGACGATATGCGAGTCAAGGCCATCGAAGCGATCAGGATGGAACTCGAAGGTCTCAAGGTCGGGAGCAACGAGTTCGAAAAGCGTCGGTCGGAAGGTGAGAGGCTGACCATCGAGCGGGCGGCCTGGCTGAAATTCAAGGAAACGCAGATACTCCGCGATTATGCCACCCTCAGTCGGGACATGTACAAGGAGATCCTGGCAGCCGTCAAACAAGTCGCAAGCGAGCAGGGCTATGAACTGATTCTTTGCCGCGAGCCCAGCCAACTGCAGAGCGAGTCGGTGGCGGAACTGCGACAGGAAATTTCGGCGCGAAAAGTGCTTTACGCCTCTGGTAATATCGACGTGACGGACCATGTGCTTGCACGTCTGAATCAGCTGTATCGCAACTCGAAACAGTAGGAAAAGCCTGGCGAGAGTCGCACGATACTTGCTTGGAGAATTGGCCGACACTACGATGTTGGCCCGATAGCGATGGCGGAGCTAAGTCTGACAATCGATAAAGTGGCTGAGCTTATCGGCGGCAGCGTTGAAGGTGACGCTACTGTGCGGGTCTGCTCGATCGCTCCGATGGATACCGCCGGACCTGACGAACTGACGTTCGCCGTCGACGATAAGTATCTTGCTTGCCTGGCTGGCTGCAAGGCCGGTGCTGCGATCGTCGCTCGCGACGCGGACGTTGCCGGATCGGCGATCCCGCTAATCCGGGTAGCGAATGTCCATGAGGCCCTGGCGGCCATGCTGAAACATCTGAGCCCGCCGGCGGATTTGCCCGAGCCCGGTATCCATCCGATGGCTACAGTCTCAGCCGATGCGAAGCTGGGCGACGACGTTCGGATAGGCCCGGGCGTGGTGGTCGCCGCTGGCGCGACGATCGGCAAGGGCTCGGCGATTTGTGCGAATGCGACGGTGGGTTCGCAGGTTCAAATCGGCTGCGATTCGCTGCTGTGCGAAGGCGTGGTGGTGACCCGCCACTGCCGGATCGGCGACCGCGTACTGATCGGGCCGAACAGTGTGATCGGCCATAGCGGCTTCGGCTACTATTGCGATGCGGGCGTGCATCATCATATTCCCCACGCAGGCAACGTGGTGATCGAGGACGACGTGGAAATCGGCGCAAACTGTTGCGTGGATCGGGCCAAAATAGGCTCGACACGGATAGGCGAAGGTACGAAAATCGACAACATGGTGCAGATAGCGCATAACGTTCAGATAGGGCGCGGGTGTTTACTGGCGGCCCTGTGCGCCATTGCAGGCAGCGTTACCGTGGGCGATTACGCAGTGTTGGGCGGAGGGGTGGGCGTCCGCGATCACCTCCATGTTGGTTCCGGCGCCAAGTGCGGCGGATATTCTGGTATCACGAGAGACGTTCCCAACGGACAAAGTGTGTTCGGAATACCTGCGAAGCCCTCGCGGGCCAAGTTCCGAGAAATCGCCTTGACGAGCAAATTGCCCGAACTGTTCGATCGAGTTCGGCAGATGGAAAAGAAACTGAAATCCCTTGACTCGACAGAAGACAATTAGCGAACCGGTGGTTGTGGAAGGGCGAGGCCTGTTCAGCGGCGAGCCCTGCCGAATGCGGCTTGTCCCAGCGCCGGCCGATAGCGGAATCACGTTCCTTTGCGGTGCGGACCCGTCGGCTGAAAGTGCGAACAGGCTGTCGGCCGACGTGTCGCATGTAGCCCGAAGGGCTCGCAGAACCACCTTGGTCAACGGCACGGCGTCGATCGAGACCGTCGAACACGTACTGTCGGCCGTGTGGGGCTTGGATATTGATAACCTCACGATCGAAGTGACCGGGCCCGAAACGCCATCGCTGGACGGTTCGGCCAAGCCATTCACCGACGCGATCCTGCAGGCGGGCATTGTCGAGCAGGAGCCGGAAAAGGCCACCTTCATCATCGACGAGGCGATCAGCGTCAGCGACGGCGACGCAACGCTGGCCGCCTTGCCAGGCCCGAACGATTGCCTGGACATTCTTTACGATCTGGACTATTCCGCCGTGAAAAGCATAGGCCGACAGGTGCTGGCATTTCGCCTGGGCAAGGACGACTACGTTTCGCAGATCGCACCCTCGCGAACGTTCCTGCTGGAAGCGGAGGCTCGCGATTTTCAGGCTCGCGGCATTGGCGCTCACCTGACCTCGAAGGAAATAGTCGTCATGGGCGACGTCGGCCCGATCGATAACGAGCTCCGTTTCGAAGACGAGCAGGTGCGTCACAAGGTGTGCGACCTGATCGGCGATTTGGCGCTTCTGGGCCGAAGGCTTTGCGGGCGCGTCGTGGCTTACAGGAGCGGGCACGAGCTCAATCACGAACTGGTTCGCCGACTGACCGAGAGGATGATTTCACGCCGGCACGCGAAAGAACTGGTTCGCGAGCCGCTGATGGACATTCGCAAGATCATGCGCCTCCTGCCGCATCGCTATCCGTTCCTGATGGTCGATCGGATCACCGAGATCGACGGCGATCGAAAGGTCGTTGGCGTCAAGAACGTCACCATTAACGAGCCGTTCTTCCAGGGGCACTATCCGGGCCAGCCGATCATGCCCGGCGTGATGATCCTGGAAGCGTTGGCGCAGTTGTCCGGTATTCTGCTGAGCCGCCGCTTGGAGCACACGGGCAAGGTAGCCATGCTGCTGAGCATGGACCGGGTGAAGATGCGCCGTCCAGTCCGCCCCGGCGATCAGTTGATCCTGGAGGCTGAAGCCCTGCACGTTCGAACCCGCACCGGCCATTGCCGATGCAGGGCACTCGTCGCGGGAGAAGTCGCCGCCGAGGCGGAAATCAAATTTATGCTTGTCGATGCCGAGCCGGTCTAACCGGCGCAGAGTTGAGAGAGAAGATGCCCGAAATATCGCCTTATGCGATCGTGGAAGACACCGCCGATCTCGCAGCCGACGTGAAAGTCGGAGCGTTTTGTTACATTGGCGAGCATGTCAGAATCGGCGCCGGCTGCATTATCGAGAACAACGTCACCGTTATCGGCAAGACGAAGATCGGCCAGAAAAACCACATCTTCCCGATGGCGGTGATCGGCACGTCGATGGGTCGGCCAGACCAGGAAGGAAAGTGCGTCATCGGTGAGGGCAACGTCATTCGCGAGCACGCAACCCTCTATGCAGGTATTGATCGACCTACGCAGATCGGCAACGGCAACCTGATTATGATCGGCTGTATGATCGGGCCTGGCGCTCAGATTTCGGACCACGGAGTGTTCGACAACCTCACGAGCATCCATGCGGGCGCGACGGTGGAAGAATACGTCTGGACGAGCGGCTATACGCAGGTCGAGGCAAACGCGACCGTAGGCGCCTACACCTTCACAGTGGGCTATTCCTGCATCGATCGCGACGTGCCGCCATACGCGATGATCCAGGGCTTCCCGGTTCGCGTGCGAGGAGTCAACACCCGCAACCTCAAGCGGTGCGGCTTCGGCGACGACGACATTCGCGCGATCAAGGCTGCCTTTCGCGAGCTGTTCAACGGAGCGGCCGACTACCTCAACGCCGACGCGCTTGAAAAACTACAGTCCCATTCCAACCCCCACGTCCGCCGCCTGGCCGAGGCTGTCCAGCGCGGGCTCCAGCGGAGAGCCGCCGAATGAGCCAGCTGGAAGTGATTCGCGAAATCGACCCGGCCGCTCGAGTCTCCCCGGAGGCGACGATCGGGCCGTACTGTGTGATAGGCCCGCACGTGACGGTGGGGCCGGGCACGGTGCTGGCTCGCCGCGTGGCCGTCATGGGCCACACAACGATCGGCTCGGGCAATTACTTTAACGAAGGCTGTGTGATTGGCACCCGTCCGCAGGATCGCAAGTACAGCGGATCGCCGACGCTGCTGGTGATCGGGCATCACAACACGTTCGGCCGGGCCGTCACGGCCCACATCGGAACCGAGCCGGGCGGATTCGTGACGCGGATCGGGGACGGAAACAACCTTGGCGACGGCTGCCATATCGCCCACGATTGTTTTCTGGACGACAAGGTGCATCTCGGCCGGGCTGTCCTGCTGGCCGGGCATATCCGCCTGCACGACGGCGTGGAGATCAACGACTTCGCGGGCCTGCACCATTTTGTGACGGTCGGCAAGTATGCCCGCATCGGGCCGCGAACGCCCGTCCGTCGCGACGTGCCTCCCTTTACGCTTTTCGACAGCGAAAATTACGACTGGGGCGCCCCCCCATCCGTGCGAGGTGTGCATGAAGAAGGCATCCGGGCGGCAGGGCTTACCGGGGAAGAGGCCAAGGAACTTCGAGCGGCCCTTCACGAACTATTCGACGATGAGTCGGCCTTGCAGACTAAGATTGAACAATTGGTGAACATGGGCGTCGAAGGCGAGGTTGCGGAACTTTGCAGTTTCGTCCAACGCAGCTTGCAGGGCGTCTATGGCCGACATCGTGAGTTGTACCGAGGCACGATTCCGCCCGAAGCCGAGCGGGATCTACCGCCAGAACTTCGACCGGCATCTGGGAGAACGCTTTCATGAGTTTTCGCGTAGCGGTAATCGGCGTGGGCAGGATGGGCAAGCTCCACGCCCGAGTTCTCAGCGAAATGGACCAGGCCGAGCTGGTCTGCGTCGTCGATACGAATGAATCGGTTGCACGCGCGGTGGCCAAGCAGCGGAACTGCCAAGCCCTCACCGACGTCGCACAGGCGGTCGACCTGGTCGACGCAGCCATCATCGCCGTGCCAACCCAGTACCATATAGAAGCGGCCCGGCCGTTCGTCGAGGCTGGCAAGGCAGTGCTGATCGAAAAACCCTTCACCAACGACCCCGAAGCCGGCGAGCAGTTGATCGCCCTGGCCGAGAGCACCGGCTCGAGCCTGCAGGTTGGGCACACCGAGCGATTCAACCCGGCGTTCCTGGCCGTCCAGAAGCACGCGATCAAGCCCAAATTCATCGAGGCGGCGCGGATCAGCCCGTTTACATTCCGCTCGGCCGATGTGGGCGTCGTGCTGGACATGATGATCCACGACCTGGACCTGGTGCTGATGCTGGCCGGCGGTAACGTTATCGACGTCCAGGCGGTCGGCATCAACGTGATTGGCCAGCACGAAGACATCTGCAACGCCAGGCTGTCGTTCGACACCGGCTGCGTGGCCAACGTCACCGCAAGCCGACTGGCCATCAAGGTCGAGCGAAAGATGCGAATTTTCTCCGAAGAGGCATACGTCTCGGTCGACTACGGCAAGAAGGTCGGCGTGGCCGTCAAGAAATGCGAGAACCTGGACTTGATCCAGATGGCGCGGGAACTGGACGTCGACGACATTGCCGAGATGGCCGAGAGCGTGGACTACACCGAACTGCTCAACTATGAAGAACTGGTCGTTGACGATTCTATCGAGCCGCTTCGCATGCAGGCTGAAGCACTACGCCAGACGGTCGTCAACGGCGCCCCGCCGGTCGTACCCGCCCGCGACGGCCTGGCTGCCGTCCGATGCGCCAGGGACATAGTCGCGTCCATCAAGGCCCACAAGTGGGACGGAACGACCACCGGACGAGCAGGCCTGGACGTAATCCAAAAAGCCGACTAGGCGCCCTTGGGCGCGAATTCATTGGTGGCAGGCAGGGCGAGCCTCCGCCTGGCCTCGCTATTCACTTCATTGCAGTAAGGCGATTGTGAATGCGATGATGGCTGCAACCAGGCCGCCAATGAGGATCCGCAATAGTACCGAGCCGGGCGGAACTGCCTTCCGGCGAACCTGGTAGATAATAGAGATGGCCCAACCCACCATGAGCAATGCCACCAGGTCCCAGGCAGTCTCGTGACGAACCACACGCCGGTACATCACGTCAATGCATAGTCCGAATGAAATGAAGGTGCTGCCCCATTGGCCAGCTCTGCTTGAGACATCGGCCATCCGCTCGTCCCATACAGCCCGTTGGTGTGTACTCATGGCTTCTCCTCTAGGGAAAAAAGATCATCGACCCGCTTGTCCATGCATCGTGCCAAGATCAGGGCCAGCAGGGCCGAGGGATTGTACTGACGTGTTTCAATTGAACAGATGGTTTGACGAGTGACTCCGGCCAACAGGCTGAGTTGCTCCTGCGACAGGTTCTTCTCTGCACGTGCAACTTTTAAGCGATTGCATAGTTGGAAGCTTGGCATAGCATCAGTCTCCTGCACTTACTATAACCATCAGCAATGAAATGTCAAGTAAACTTGTCATTATGACGTGTAAACTTGTCATTAATAGTTATTGATTCAGAGGGGAAATGGAGTCAACAGCCTTTGTATACAGGCGTTAAATCACTTGACTTGTCTGCGATGAATTTTCCTCAAGGAATGCCCAAAATGGTCGGGTCGCTTGGTATTTGGAGGCTCCCTCAGTCGCAAACCTTATTACAGGTTACCCCAGCGCCACGTCGAGCGTCATCATAATCGCGAAGCCCGCAATCGCTCCCGATGTAGCGATGTCCACGTTGCCGTTCGATTGCGATTCTGGGATCAGTTCTTCGACCGCGACGAAGATCATAGCACCGGCTGCGAACGCCAGTGCGTAGGGCAGCAGCGGCGAGATCAGCAGCACGAGCCCGGCTCCGATAACCCCGGCCACCGGTTCGACCACAGCCGACAGTTGCCCGTACCAGAAGCAGCGGAGTCGGCTCATGCCTTCTCGGCGAAGCGGCAGCGCCACGGCCGTGCCTTCCGGGAAATTCTGCAAGCCGATACCGATCGCCAGCGCGACCGCCGCGGCGATCTGCGTCATCTTTGCGGCGCCTTCCAGATGTGCGGCTGCGCCGAACGCA
>SDBT01004782.1_pt1 | contig 22901 bp, 67 predicted proteins | sample 2277101 | NCBI WGS metagenome assembly SDBT01 (sample SAMN10404973, study PRJNA504765) | marine sediment metagenome | isolation source: marine sediment core GS10_PC15, 103 cmbsf | place: Arctic Ocean: Southern Knipovich Ridge | collected 2010 | reverse complement strand
TTTACAATAACATTCTTCTTCGATGTAGTGGTAGGACTTATCCCAACAATAAGAGGAATACCTAACGTACTAACTTATATATCTGGATTGATTTTAGTATTATCAATATTTAGGGAGGCACAAAGATGAAAGTTTGGAATTATGTAATTATGTTTATATCAATGATGGTTTTCCTAGAATTCGTAGGATTACCAACTGGACTTAGTGGGACCTTAAATTATTTTGGAATACAAATGAATTCAGAAACCTCACAATTAATAACTGCAGATTTAGAAAGTTCTCAGTTATATGATTTTATTTTTGGATCAACAGGATTATTAATTTTACTTTTAACTGCAGGAGTAGTAATAGTTGGATTCTTTACAAAGTCTTTTAATCCAGAATTAATCCTTTTACCGTTTATAACGACAGTTCTAATAAAATTTATTGGAACATCTTGGGCTATAATTAAATACGCACAAACCACAGGACAACAATGGTTGATTGCAATAATTGCGACAATCTTTATACCTCTAGGTGTAGGATATATCATTGCGACTGTTGAATGGTTTAAGGGGACTGACTAATGGAATTCATAGAACCTCTAGCATTAGAAACTTGGATCATCCAGATATTCGCAGGAAACCCAGACATCTTTGGAGCAATAGCTTTAATGGTAATTGCATCATTAGCAGGATTCTTTAGAATGAGTGCACTTGGAATGTTCTTTATGATTGGAATGTTTGTATTAATGTTTTCAGGATTTATTGGAGATACCTTCTTAATTTTAGCAGCAATAATTGGTGGATTGTTAATTGGTAATGTAATCGGTAACCTTGTTAAAAGATAATCGATATTTATAAAACAACTTATACATGTATTCTCATGGAATCAATAAAACTTAAAGACCTAGTCACAGTAGCAAGGAACAAAACTAATCACCAAACTAACCTAACAATTAAAAAAACTAAGTTAAAAGACCTGGACATTTCTGAAGAAGCATTACTTAATTTAAAAATAAAAGGAGACACATTTTTCTAATGGCATCTGAAAAACAACTAGACCAACAAGCAAGGGATTTTATGACATTCCCACCACCAAGAATTAACAATGGACAAAAAACACACGAAGATAACTTTGGAAGACCTCAAGAATGCAGACGAGAAGTTCGAGAAGATCACGGATGCAATTGATAAGGGAATTCAAAAATTAACTGAAACAAAACTGAAACTATAATCACAATGGAAACAAAAATAAAACCAATCACTTCACAAGAAGTCATCGATGCAGACAAGCAAAGAGCAAAAAACATTGCTGCATTTGATGAAAGGTACAACAAAGAAGTGCTTGGAAGTCAGAAAAGACCTTAAATAAATAAAATGGGAAAAGAAATTAAAGACCCTATAGAAGAGACAGCTAAAATCTGGGATGAAATTGGTTAATGGCATTAATAGATAAAATCAGACAAATGAGTGCAAACAAACATGAACTTAAAGAGAGGTTTAAGAAAATGCAGGAAGAAGATAAATTAAATACTATGTTAGAAGAAAGAAAAAAACCTGCCAATGAAAGAGAATTAGAAAAGATCATTGAAAAAAGGAGACAAGAAGCAATTACTGGAGAATTAAGAAAGATCCGAAAACAAGAAAATAAAGATATGTGGAGTGGAAAAAATAATATTCTAAGTGTACCAACAACAATGTTAAAAGATAATAAAAAACTATTAAAAGGAAAAGGAAACATGTTAGGTGGAAAAAATATATTTCTAGATAATAAGAATCAAAATCCTGTGACTGGGGACCACATGTTTTTCAAAAGATAATGGTAAGTAAAGAAGATCTAAAAAAATTAAAAGCAGCAGCAATAGCTGAAGTTAGAAAACGAGATACAAAAGCTCTAAAGGGATTAAGTAAAAAAGTAACCTCAAGAAAACTATTCAAATCAAAACAACCAACAATAGTAATCAAACAAAAAGAAGTTGGAAGCATCCTGGGGCAACAAAACAGATTCTTTAAATCACAATTAAACGAGGACATCGATGAGATGAATTTATTCCTATGATAGTTATAACAAAAACACATTATATTTTAGGAGGGGGATTTTGATGAATAAAAAAGCACAAGTAGAAGGAGTTTTAGGAGCAATTTTAGTAATGTTCATAGGAGTCCTAGTTGGATTAATCTTATTTCAAGCTGTAGCACAAGAAACAGGTAGGAGTCTTAATACTTTAGTTTTTAATGATTCTTCAGACGGTAGTACAACAACTCTTGGGGCAAATGGAACAAGGTTAGACTTAACAGGACAAGATTTACTAAGTACGCCAGTAGTAACAAATATAACTAGTGGAATAGTTGTCCAAGCAGGAAACTATACTATTGATGAAGTGGTCTCAACATCAACTGGAGTAAAGACAATTAGTTATTTAGTATTGACACCAGAATATGCATCACAGGAAGTAAACATAACTTATACTTACGGACCAGATGGATACATTGACAATGCAGCAGCAAGATCAATAGTACCTCTTATAACAATATTCTTTGCACTAGCAATCGCAGTAATTGCGTTAAGTCCAACAATGCGTGGTGCATTATCTGATATGTTTAAGTAAACTTCAATCTGAAATTAATTTAATTTTTTTTGGGTCTTTGATTTTTGAGACCTATCGTGACACCTTTAGGGAGATGAAAAAGAAAAAATGATAGATAAAAAACCATGTAAACCAAAAATTGTAAAAAGGAAACCTGGAGAAGCAAGATTCTTTGAGGAAAACGATCAAAGATTTTTTGATAACCCATTAAATCCATGCGGACCTAAACTTAGTAACTTATAAAATGGTAAGTGGAGTACAAGCAATAATGGGTTTAGTACCAACAATTCAAGCTGCAGGTTTAGCAGGACATAATTTAAATGTGGCAACAAAGAAAGATAAAACTGCAAAAGATTTTCTAGGATTAGCAGTAACAGATATTGTTGGACTTGAAGTAATTAAATTAGAATCTGGGATAATTGCAGGATTATGATTTTAGCAGCATTAATTGCAGGAATAATTGGAGAGATAGTAGGAATAATCTTATTAAAATAAAATGGACATAAGAAAATTGTATGCAAAACACCAAAATAAAATAGAATTATCGAAAGCTTATTTTGGATTAATTATATTTACTTATCTAGGGATAAATTTTGGAGGAATGACTTAATCGATATTTATAAATCAATTCATACATGTAAAATTAATAAAATGCACAAAATAATTCACGAAACAAAATTCAACCAATTCCTAAGACAAAACAAAAGTCTATCTTTATTAATTGGTGTTATGTTATTTTTTGCAGTTGGTGTTATTGCTACTAGTGTTATTACTGAAAATAATGTTCAGAGTCCTACTGGTACTTTTGATAATATTAGTGCTGATAGGATTAATTCTGTGCTTTATGTTCAGGCTGGGAATGGTTCTGATATTCAGGCAACAATAGATAAATGTCCTATTAATGGATGTAAAATTATTATTCCTTGTGGAAATTATAATATTGATACAGATATTCAAATTAAAAGTAATATTTCTCTCATTGGAAATGGGGAGTGTTCTATCATTAATGGGTCAAACCCAACAGGAAATTCTAATGATGCCTTATTAGAATTAGAAACCAATGCAATTAAAATTTCTATAGGAAATCTAAAATTAATTGGTGATGGAAAGGGTTCAGGAATTTATGGTATAAATAATTCATATATAACAATAAGTGATATTATAACAAAAGAAGCAGGAAACCATTCTGAGATATTTTTAGTTAGAAACGGTGAAGATATTTTAGTAACAAGGAATAATCTCGTATGCCCAGATAATAGTCATAGGGGAGTTTATATTGATGGAGCTTTTTCTAATGTAATAGTTTCAGACAATTTTATTCAAAATTGCAATAAAGGTATTGAATATGATAAATTAACTACATTAGGTTTTTTACAATTTGTAAAAGATTCAATAATTTCAGGAAATATAATTCAAGGGGGTGACCTTCATGGGATATTTATTGAAGGTAGTCAAAGAATAGTTATTGATGGAAATGTTATATATAACCAGGGTGGGTCTGATACTGGGGGAATTTCAGTATCAGGAGGAGATGAGAATGGTATAAATTTTAACCCTCAAGATATCGTTATTACAAATAACATTATTAGCAATACACTTGGAGGGTCAGTAAAATTATCAAGAACAAACAATATTATTTTTTCAAATAATAAGATAGTAAATACGTCTGCTTCAGGGTTGGCGATAAATATTGCGAATGCAAGTAATATCCAAGTTATTAATAATAATATAGAAAACTCCACATCCAGAGCAATATATTTACAATCTGGAGTTTTAGAAAATATAATTATAAAAAATAATAGGATAAATTCTGCTGTAGAAGGAGTTTTTATTGAAAGTACAGCAATACCTATTAATCTTATTATTGAATCAAATATTATAAATAATGCAACTAATCATGGTGTTTTTGCGAGAGCTTCTACAAAATTAAGTATCTTAGGAAATATAATTAATAATACTGGGACTAATGATTGTGTAAAGGTTCAGACATCAGAGGAAGTTATAATTAAAAATAATATTGTTGATAACTGTGGGATTAATGGATTTAGATTTACAGATTTAAATAAGACTTTCTATCATTCAAATATTTTAAATTCAGAAAGTGAATCTTTAACAAGGGTATTGTATAATGATTTTAAACTTTATTCTAATGCTAATTTCACAGGAAACGTAACAATCGAAGCAAACAGCGTCCTAACACTCCTACAAAATTCAACCCCAATACTCTGTGGTGCATCAGTAAATAATGGTTCATTTATGTATGATGGAAATTTCCACTATGGATGTAACGGAACTGGATGGAATCCCCTATATTAAAATGCCAACCCAAAAAAAAAACTTAATTTCATATTTCTATTAGTCTTAACTTTAACAATATTACCTTTCGTTTCAGCATTACAAATTAATGATACGACTTTTTTTTCAACAGAATCTAACTCAACAATATATGTTTCCAGCATAACTTTAGACCAAGTGATAGTTGAATCAAATTATACTGAATTTTATAATCTATCAAAGGTTTCAGGAAATAATTTTACAAATACTAATGCAACTTATATAGCTCAAGCACATTTCTTAGGATTATTTAATGCTTTAATGATCTATAGTAACGCTAGCATTATCTGTGAAGACTTAACACAATGTGCTGGGGACATGAATTTAACTTTACAAGTCGGACAATCAATAGAAATATTTAATAATTATTCTATAACTGTGGGAGATCCAGATAAACCTACAGATCCAATATACATACCAAGTCCAAGAGATGGTGGAGATGGAGATAGTTCTAGTGGGGGAACCATAAACAATACATTAGATTCAAGTATCCTTGTTTCATTATTTAATTTAAATAAGTCTTTAATCTTTAATTTAACTGGGCATGTATATGGTTCAACTAATTTAGTAGAAAATAATGGGGATTTAAATATAACTACACAACCTGGAGAAGTAATCAGAATTTTAAATAACTTTAATCTAACTGAAGGAGCAGAAAGAACTAATTCACCAATAGCATTTGGGTCCTCAAACTCAAATCATAAAACTATTACATCAACATTAAATCAAGCTATTACTATGGTTGTCTCAGCGGATGTGAAAAATTGTGAAAGTATAACTAAGATAGTCTATACAACTAATTCAGGAATAAGGACTGAGTTCAATAACGAACAAGCAAGAGCATTATGTTCAAACAGTATGATCTCCCTTGCGGTTTCGGTAGAACCATCAATAAGTTCAAATGAAATAGATATAGAATATGGGTGTTCATCACTTACAAGAACAGGATATACAATAATTATGATATTTGGATCTTTAATTATAGTTTTATTTATGGGAACTTTTGTTTGGAGAACATATCAAAGTGGAGAATTAAGTATTGAAAACTTATTAATTTTATTCATTACAATCATTGTTGCTTTAGGATTATGGTTAGCATCAGGACAAAATCTCGGAGCAAGTTGCGGACCAGTAGGATAATTGACAATCGATATTTAAAAAACTAAACATACATGTAATAATATAATTCAAAATGGACATAAGAAAACTAGCAAGTCAAGATGATTTAGTAATTAGACAAGTAGTTCTAGACATGGCAGAGAAAAAAGGACAAGTCATCCATGGTGCCAGAGCTATCAACATACAAGTCCCAGCCCACCTAAGAAAGAAAACTAAAGATTACGATGTATTCACAAAGAACCCAAAAAAGTCAGCTAGAGAGCTTGTAAACACGCTTAAGAGACGTCTAGGAAATGGGGAGAGGTTTAAAGTAAAAAAAGGAAAACATCCAGGGACTTTCAAGGTAAAAAAAGATGATGAAACTATTGCAGACTTTTCACAATCAAGAAGACCAATAAAATCAAAAACAATACTAGGAGTAAAGTACAAAGACATTGGAACTATTAAAAAATCAACACAAAAGTTAGTAAAAAAGACAGGGACTGAATTCAGAAGGGAAAAAGATATATCAACTTTACAAAGAATTAAGGAAGTAGAACGAATAGAAAAAGCATTTAACTTCTAAATAGTGGGAAATTTTGAGGCGAACAGTTGGGGAGTTGGGCAGTTATTCCTTGTTTTCGATACAGATAACGGACTGCCGCACCCCAACTTTCTTAATAACTACACGTAAAGGAGGTTAATAAACTTTGCGTATTCGTAACTGGGCAATAGTAACACCTTAATTTTTGTCATTTTATAATTAAAACACACATTTAAATAAAAAAGAGGTTTAATAATTAAAAGATGGTTAAAAAAGTCCGACACCCTACGAGAAAAAAAGTTGTAAACTCGACACACTCACACACCCCTATTTCCATTGCAAGTGGAGAAAGAAGATTATTAAGATTTCTATATCAGGCAAATAATGAAAGATTTAACCTTAGGGATTATAGTATCAATATTGCCAAAATTCCACGTTCTACCGTCTATGATTATTTAAACAAGTTAGAGAGATATGGATTTGTTAATAGGGAACTAGCCAATAATAAAATAACAAAAAAAGGAATAATCTTTTTACAAGCTTCAGAAAATAAGGATGTCGGAGCCTCCCGTACGGAGTGTCGGAAGAACAAGAACTTATCAACTCATTTCCACAAATTCAAATTACCAATAAATGATAAAAGAAATTTCAATAAACACAGAATAACAGAATTAGATGCAGTAGATTCTAAAGAAAATATATTACACAATCTAAAACAAACCATAATTTATTTTAATGATGCAACAATTGTAATAAATCCAAAACAATTAATAATAAATCTCTATGATATAATCTCAGACGATGTAGAAGAATCAGACCTGGAATCATTAAACAGAGCAATAGATTACGCAAAGAAATTAATGAAAGTAGGAATAGTAACTGAAGGAATATTAGTCGAAGAAGGACATTGGGCAAGAGTAGATAGTGTTTTAAGTGAATTACTTTATGAAAAGATTGATGGAAAATACTGTTTGGACCTAGGAAATGGAAAGAAATTCTGGATAGATCATTCGTTAGGAAAGAAAGAAGATGAAACTAATGATAAGGTCGTAAGAGAAAGAGTAGATAAATTACTAACCGAAGTTTCAAATAATGATGTCTCACTTTTAGATATAGAAAAAATAACAAAATCATTAGGATTTATAACAAAATTAGAATCGACTAGACTATTAAATGAAATAGATTTAAGAAAACAAGGAGAATTAATGAATGAAAAAGAATTAAATATAATCAAACCAGTATATTCAGGTTATATAGGATAAGAAAATGCTATGCCCAATTTGCCATCAAGGAAACATAAGGGTAGTCCATCAAGTTTGGCATGAAGGATATATCTGGGAAGCATGTTGTGATTGTATTAAAAAGAAGAACTTAAGTTACATTAAACAAAAAATGAAAGGCAACATAGTAATTCCAACAAGATCACATTATCCTGCGAGGTCAGACTATTGATGGAAAAAGATTTTGATTTATGTCCAATATGTAAGAAGAACAAGAAACGAAAACAATCAAGAAGATGTAGGGAATGTTTTTCAAAGAAATCTAGAAGAAATTATAAAAATGTTGGATGGATTAATAGATGAAAACAAAATCACAAGAAAAATACGAACGAAGACAAAGATTATTTCAAAGAAGAAAACATAAACCAAGTTCAAGTATAAGGCATCCAAGTGGAAAAGGAGTAGTCCCTACTGAAGAAAGATGTATAAGCTGTGGGAAGAATACAACAAATCATCATATTTTTTGTAATAGTTGTCACCGAAAGATCTATGGATTTTAAAATACTACTGAACTGTAGTAACTTTTGAGTGGTTACTTACACTTAAATACTTATCATATATTATCATAGTAAACAATGGAAGAACTTAATTCTAACTTTACACCAGAAGAAACTTATCATCTAAATGTTTCTAAAATAATTTCAGAATGGAATGATGGTGATGGGGACATTGAACCTATTGAAGCAATGAAACAATTAACTGCATTAGAGATTGAACATATTGATATGCCAAAAGATAAAAATAAAGATGCTGAGAAAATAAAAACATTAAAAGAAAAACTAACCAAAAGAAAATTAGATATTGTTCAAACATTAGCTGAAGATAAAAATGTACATCACCCTCAAGTAATCGTAAGTATGGTTTGGGAACTAAGAGCTATTGTGGAAACGTTGGGGTGGTTAGATGAGTAGAAAGCAAATAATAATCGAAACAGAAACAGATGCTCCTAATGAAAGATTAAGAAAAGCATTTTTAGATTGTGGATTATTAGATATTATATCTGTGAAGGTGGAGGATATTGAAAATGAATAAATTGAGAATAAGCTCAGTAAATATTTTTGATGACAATACAGATGAATATTTTGAAGTCTATATGGGTGAAGAAAATTCATTAGAGGATCTAAAGATACATAGTATTGGAAACGAAAGATTAGATTATTTAAAAAATATATTAAAGTTTGTTGAGGATAAAATTAAAAAATGAATAATCTTTCTGATAAAAGAATAAAATGAAAAGAACACTACACCTAATTAAAGTGAATAAAAAAGGATTAATAACTGGAGGTATTTTCTGCGAATTAATAATGCTTACAGAAGAGGAATATAAAGATTTAGAAGGTAGAAAAAACATAATCATATATAAATTAGAGGAATTAATAGAATGAACCGTCAAGTAAATTGTAAACACTATGAAACAGAAGCAAGAAAAACAAGCGTTTATACTTATAGTTTAATTGGATTAGATATTAATTGTTGTAAGGCATGTGAAAGAAAATTAAGAAAGCAGATCCTTGAACAAATTGAAGCAGAAAAAGAATGTGTGGTATTAACAAGATGAATAAAAAAGGAGATATTGGATTTATATTTATAATAATAGCATTGTTATTTCTTGTAAGTTATTTATTGATATTTAAGTATGTTGATGCAGAGGGAAAAGCATGTAAGGAATTAGGGTTTGAGGATAATGTATACTGGAACGAAGCACAAGCCTGTAAGGATCAAGATGGGAATATACACTTCGTACAAATGGATTGTAATGATAGTTTTCCTTTCCCATGGAAATATAATTGTGAAGCTAAGTTAATAAAAGTCGGAGAAGTGTTTGGATCAACAAGATGAGACCTAAAGAAATCTATAAATTCACAGAACAATTAAGACAAATAAATTTCCTAGAACTAAGAAACGAAAAAGTAAGATTGGAATTAACTAAACTAGGAGTTTTAATCGGTGACATTTTTAGATTAACCAATGCAAAGTATTCAAACGCATACAAAGAAGAACCAATATTAAAAGAGTTGAGAAAATTATAAAATGATGAAAGGAGGAAATAAATAAAAAAAATGACAGGAGAAACAGAAGCATTAGTATTCATGGGTATCGGTGATTTGATTCTTTCACTTGTAATGGCTGCGGTACTGATTATAATTGTGGCATATGTACTAGATAAAAGAAAATCACAAATATATAGAAAAACCTTAATGGATATGTACGTTGCAGCAAAAATTAAGTTCTTAGCAAAAGAAGATGGTTTATCTATTGAAGATGAATTTGAATCATTCAAAATGTGGAAGAAGAAACAAAACCTAAACGAGAAAGATTTAGATAATGTAATCGAAGGTGAACTTAAAGAAAGAGTTGCTGAAGAAAAACTAAAAGTTAAGAAAGTAACTGAGAACAAACCTAAGAAGTAAATTTTTTTTTATTTTTTTTATTTTTATTTCATTACCAGGAGAAAACACATGAAAAAAGCATTTGTAAGTTATCAAGAAGACGGAGAAACCATAGAGGGAACATTTAACCTAGTTGAACAAACAACTAATTACATAAGAATAGAATCAGGTCAAAACGAAATCACAATACCCTATCACAAACTAAACAAACTCAAAATTAAAAAAATGAAAGGAGGTACTAAATAAGATATAAGATGATAGGAATAATTTTAGGAATAATAGCGTTAGTTTTATTTATATTCGTAGGTTGGATTATTGGAATTTATAATTGGTTTGTTAATGGAGATCAAAATATAAAGACACAATTTTCTAACATAAAAACAGAATATCAAAGAAGAGCAGATTTATTCTATAATTTAGTTCAAGCAGTTAAGGCTCATGTTAAGTTTGAAAAAGGAACTTTAGTAGAAGTTACAAGGATGAGAAATGTTAATATGGGAAATTCTATTCCAGAGGGAATTAAAAAGATGAAGGGGATGGATGGAGTTTTCTCAAAGTTAATGGTAACTTTTGAAGCATATCCAAACTTAAAATCTATCCAGCAGTTTAATAAATTCACAGAAGAAACAAGAATAACTGAAGATAGAATTAACGTAGCAAGAACAGATTATAATGATGTGGTAAGAGAATATAATGTAAAGATAAAATCTTTCCCAAGTAGCATATTAGCAAACATGTTTAATTTCAATGTAGAAAAATATTACATAAATGAAGAAAAAACTGAGTATGCACCAAAGGTAGATTTTAATGATGATGGTAAGACTAAGCTAGTACCGCATGAATAATACTGAATTGTATGTTGCAGGAGGAATAGTCCTGTTAGGATTTTTTATTTGTTTATTTTTAATTTCAAGAAGCAATCGTAAATCTAAAGCAATAGAGCATTACGAAAAGATCAGAGATGAATTAACACTAAGAGACATAAAACCAATAAAAGTAGATAAAAGAGAATATACTGGTTTATCATTAGGTAATCTAATTGGTGGATTCATAACACTTCTAGTTGGGATTACATTATTACCTATGATTGCTGAAGAGGTAGGATCTATTTGTAATAATCAAGTTTCAAATTCTACTGATTCACCTTGCGTTCCTGGACCAGATGGGATAGAAGTATTAGGTGGTGCCTCTGGGAGTATAATAGGATTAGTAACAATGTTTTTTGCATTAGCAATAATGATTACAGCAATTAGTGTTGTAGTAAGTGGATTAAAAAGTGCAGGATTAATGTGTGATCCTGAATATGATGAAAAAGTAAATAAGGCAAAAGGTGCAATTAATCATTACGAAAATATGCGGGATAGTTTAACAAAGAGGGAAAAAATATAATGCCAAAAACTAAATCAGGAGAACAAATAACGTGGAAGGAATTTAGAACTAGGTGGAAATCTGGGATGATGAACCTAACTCCTCAGCAAAAGGTAGCAAATGAATTTAGTTCTACAGTAGTAATGTTTGTTGGATTTATAGTTTCATTATTTGCATTAGTTATTTTTAGAGATAGATTTCCAGTTAGTTGGCTTACTTATGGATTGATTTTAATTTTTGCAGGAAATGCTTGGGGGACCTTGATTAAATGCGTTGGATTATATGCACAAAAGAAGTTTTTTAAAAATATTGATAGTCAAATTGATGAAGGGGAAAGAGATGAAGAAAGGATAATGAGGATCGCTGAAGATACGAAAGGTCCAGAAATAAAGGGTGGACCAAATCCTTTTGAACAAGAAGAACCAAACATAAATGAATTGGTTGTAGAAAAAGAAGAGGTGGTTGATGATGGAAAATAAAGAACTGGAAAAAAGAAAAGAAAAATATAAAAAAATAGCTTATAAAAGAAATCTACTTAGGGTCAAGGAATATAAAAAAGAGATGAAAATAATAGCAATGGAAATAGGAAATTGTTATAATTGTTTTGGAGAAAAGATAGATAAAAATAAAGAATTATGTATAAAATGTAGAGTAGATAATTTAAAAAGAAAAGAAGAAGCAAAAAGAAAGGGAAATTGCTCTATCTGTCATGGACTAAAAAGAGATAAAAATAAATTGACATGTAAAAAATGTAGAGATTATCAGAATCAATGGAGAATTAAGAATAAACTGAAAGGAGGAAACAATGAAAAGTAAAAAAGCACAGATCGATCTAGAAATATTTGAGAGTCCTGCGTTTTGGATATTAACTGCAATAGGATATGCAGCATTCTTTTTTATGTTAATGATATTAAAGGGAATGGAGCAATCAGAGTTAATGCCAATGTGGGTAAAGATAGTAGTTATTATATTTATTCCAATCATGGGGGCTGCATTTTCAATGATGTTTGGAGAATAATGAAAAAACTAAATGAAGTAAACGTTGAAGGTGAAAAAGTCTTTCTAAGAAAAGATTTCATTGGATGGCATACAGTATTCCCAAGTAAAGTTGATGGAAAAATAGTTTGGAAGAACTTTATTGCAGGAGGAAGTTGGTGGAAATTAATTGCGTTAATAGTTTTTATATTAATAATGATAGGAGCGATTAATGAATACACAACAGCAGTAAGTATTGCCAATGATTATATATTAAGTAATCAAACAATAATACCTCAAATACAAAATATACCACAACTGGTTTATCCATAATGAAACAAACAGATCTAAGCATAGGGATTTTATATATCTCTCTTTATACCTTGCTAAGAAAAAAAGTAGACCTAGATAGAATCATATCTAGAAAAGAATTCTTTACAATTTTAGGAAAACATTATCTTGTTCCAAGAGTTTTACGTGATGTTGTAATTAAAGAAATGGAAAAAAGAGAACTAATAGAAAAAGTTTCCAGAGATTCAATCAGAATATTAGAATGCGACTATGACCTCGAGAGAGATGCAAATAAGTTTTATGAGATGATAGGATTTTTTTGATTAAGTTGTAACTAAATAATGAAAACAAGCATTTAAATACTAGGATACATTAAGAATAATATGAAAAAACAAGAGCGTGATGTTTTATACTATCAGAAAATTGCCGAGGGTAAATCTCCAAAACAAGCAAATGAAGAAATCCAAAGAGATATTGATTTTATAAAACAAACTAAAGATGAAATTAAACAAACTAAAAAAGCAATCAAGCAAGTAAAAATAGATAAAGAAAATGTAGATAAAGAATTCAAAGAAAGTTTCAAACTATTAACAGAATCAAGATCAGAAAGAAAGATTAAACAAATTCAAAATGAACCTATTGATAAAAATGCAAAACTTGCAACAACAAAAGATCTATCAAGAATATTAACATTACTACAAGCAGAAGGGGAATTAGGATTAAGTGACCTAACAAGAACATGTGCATTAAATTCAAAAGTATGCAAAAACGCATTGTCTTTCCTAAGTAAACAAAACATGATAGAATTAATAGGACATGGTGGATCAACTTCGATAAAATTAAAATGAAACCTGAAAGATTAACAAAAGAAAGATTAAGAAACTTAGAAGAACTAAAGAAACAAAATCCTGAATTACACAATAAATATAAACAAATAATAAAATGTCAAAACAAATTGAAGAAATAGTATTAGAATGTGGACCTTGCAATAAGGAAACAGATCACTTATACTTGGGAGATTATGGAGTTCTTTGGAAACCTGTTCATGTTTATTCATGTTTAGATTGTCATAATAAAGTTCAGAGTTTAGTTAAATTGTATAAAGAGAAAGATGTTAAATAAGATGGAAAAGAATAAAAATATAAAACTATTGAAGTTTTTTTGTGGAGACTTCAGGAAAGACCCAAAAACACCAATATTCTGTGCCTATTGCCAAAAGGATTTGAATCCAAAGAAATTAAAATATTTTGCTTTCTTAGATTTTAGTGATGCTCCAGTAATAATAGACCCAAAGTTAGTAGATAAATATACAAAAAAAAATACATTACAAGTTTGCCCAATAGGGAGTAAGTGTGCTAAGGAGCTTGGGGAAGAATGGTTACTTAAATTAAACAAGGGGGAAGAATAAACAATGGCAACAATTAATATACAAGAAGGTTGGAATATGATTATAAGTATAATTGATAATCTTTATAGGTGGAATATTGTTTTATCAATTTGGTTAGCAATACTAACTGGTATGATGATTTATATTTTATTTAAAATCTCCAGGAGAAAAGAATAAATGGAATACGAAGAAAAGATTAAAAAGGTAACTGAAGAACTTAATGAACTTAGAGAAGAAAAACAAAAGAGAGATAAGAGAGCTTATGATTTAACTAAAATTGAGGTTGGTGGAGATAGACCAGATCCTGGATTAATGACAATACTAAGTTTCTTAGTCGGTACTTTATCATTTATACCTTTAATAACTAAACCAATATTTGAAAGATTTGGTTACATACTATGGGCAATTCCAATAGTTGTTATAGCTATCTTAATCTTTGTTTTTATTAAGTCTGTAAAAGGATTTAACAAGTTTCAAAGAGTATATAATATTAAACTCAAGGAGAAAGAAGAATAAATGGTAAATAAAAGAAATAAACAATTAAGAAAAACTTTTGGATGGATTTTCCTTACATTTGGAATTATCTTATTTTTTCTTCATGTATTTTATACTTCTAGTTTATTAGATGATTATGAAATAAGAGATACTGATTGTTATGATAGATATAGAAATAAAATAGAAGGATTGATTTGTGAGGAAAAGTATTATCAAGATGGAGATCCAATAACTAATTTAATAGTAGGGTGTTTTGGACTATCAATAATATTTGCTATTGCAATAATATTATTGTCTTACGATAGTTATGGAGGAATTTAAACTTACAGAAGAAAGAATAAATGGTAACTAAAAAACAAATCAAAGAAATATTGGAGAACTTGGACTTAGAATTTGCCATTGCTACAAGCGTTATAGAAAAAGAAACTGGAAAGAAAGTTGAATTACCAGAAGGATTAGAGCAAATGCTAGACCAATATTGGAGATATATTCTTTCAAGATTGAAAGAAGAATTTAAACTAAAACAAAGGAAAGATTAAATGAAAAACAAGGAAAAACTAAGAGATCTGAAAAGAAAAATGTATTCAAACTTAGAAGGATTCCTGAAAGATTGGGAATATTATATTAAAGAAAAGGTTGAACATAAACATCAAGTTAGTATGCAATGTGCAAGAGAAGCTGCAGCAGAAACTGAAATAGAGAGGATTAAAAAGAAGATCGAAGGAATGTATTTTCCAGATGAAAAACAATTAGAATGTCAGAAAGTGATCATTCAGAAACTAAACTTAGAGGCAAAACAATAAATCACGATGGAAAAAAAGAATAAAAGCTGTATAACTTGTGGAAAGAGATTAATAGGTAGACAAAGGAAGTTTTGTGGTTCTAAATGTATGGCATCATATTATTATCATAATAATCTAAAAGATAGCCCTGATTATTTAGAAAGCAAAAGAAAATATAGGGAAGTTACCCAGGAAAGAAAAAGTTTAACTAATAAAAGATTATACCTTAGAAAAAGAGAACAGTTATTGGCTGAATCAAGAAAATATTATGAAGAAAATAGAGAGAAAGCTATGCAGACAAAGAAAGAATATACTATGAAGAAATATCATTCAGATGAGAAGTTCAGAATGAGAGTTAAACTTGGAAGTTCTTTAAGTCATGTGATAAGATATTATATTAAAACTGGAAGAGTTATGAATCCTATGAAAGAACTTTGTATTGATTGGGAAGGAATAATTAAACAATTATCTCCAATCCCTAAGGATAGGTATAATTATCATGTAGACCATATAATTCCATTATGTAAATTTGACTTAACAAATTGGGATCAAATACAAATAGCATTTGCACCAGAAAATCATCAATGGCTAAAAATAAAAGATAATATAATTAAAGGAGGGCGTGTTTAATTTAAAACACAAAAGAATAAATGGTAAATAAGGAAAATAACAAAGATAAGATGAGATGGTTTTTACCAACTTTAGGAATACTGATGTTCTTAAGTATTTTTATACCAACCATATTTACTGAACAAGAGAGAGATTATGAATTTAATTCTTGTAAAGAATTAAGGGAATGTATTATATTAGAAGTTTCTTGTCAAGGAGAATCAACAACTTATAATAATTTATTTGGTTATGAGTGGGTTATAAAAAACAGATTAGGAATGAATAGTATGAAAGAAGCATATAAGGAGGAGTGTTTTAAACTAAATATTGTAAAAGAATAAACACTAAGAGTAAAAATGAAAAACATAAAACAATTAGAAAAGGAAATGAATGAATTTCACAATAATCATATGCCTCTATCAAGAAGACATCTTGAGACTAAAATGGATACACTTAAAGAGGTATTAGAATTGATTAATGAAAGGATTGAAGATTTGATATTTTGTAAAAATCAATTAAATAAGGGTGGTTTAAGTAATGAAACTAAGATAAGGGTTCTTGCAGAAGCAAGTTATGCCTTAAAAGAATTAGAAGGATTAAGGAGGGAGATAACAGGATGACAATAAATACTGAATTAATACTACTGACATTTACACACTTAGGATTTTTAGTATTAGGAATTCTAATTGGAAGGAATCTATTAAAAAAGGAATAAAAATGAAAACTGAACACAAATTACACATTTTTGTATATTGCGGACTAATTAGTTTTATGGGGATAGTTTTCTCATCAGTAGCCATGATGGAGGGACTTAGCTTAAACAGACCTATAATTGGATTATTTGGAACAGCCTTAGCAGTGTTATTCGGTGGATGTTTTTTAGCATCTGCAATAGGATTTAAAAGTCTAATGGAGGATTTAATTTTTACACAAAAGAATTTATCAACCAAATAAAAGAAGTTGGAAAAAGAAAGTAATTAGCAAAGAATGACACCCCCTATAATTTAGGAATTAACCAGTTAATAGAGGTGATAGATAAACTTGCGGGAAATGAATTAAGATGAAAAATAAATTAATGCAAAAATTAAGAAGAAACCTAGATAATTTGAGAAATAAATATAATAGACTTAGTGATGAAAATGATAAAAATGTTTTAGATTTAAAAGATCATTTAGATATGGTTCTTAGATTAAATTTCTGGCGTGGAAAGATAAGAGGGTATGAGGAAATATTTAGTAAAATTGCAGAAGAGAAAGATTTATAAATAATTGATTCTTATTATTATTAATAAAAATGGCAAAACCAAGATTTGAATGGGTCGTTAATGTTGAAGGTTCAACTAGAAGATTTGATACTAAGAGTAAGGCGATAAAAACGGCTAAAAGAGTTAGGAGATCAAATCCTGGAACAACAGTTAATGTTTATAGAAGGAGATCTAGCCTATAAGATGGCAACAAAAGATTGGATGTCTGTTCCAGTAAGTAGATTTGAAAAAGTTTTTGACAATAGAAGAACAGGTGAAAGAATATTTATTTCAAAGAGAAATAAAAAAGGTTATACACTTTTAATTGATGGTAGAAAACCAAGGTCATTTAAAAATAAATCAAAGGCATTAAAGTCTGCAAGAATATATATGAAGTCACACTAAAAAATGGTAAATGGATGGAAAAAAGTAGGAAAGTTGAATCGGTGGAAGAAAGATATTTTTACAGTTAATGTTAGAAGAACAAAAAGAGGATATGAAACTACTGTCGATAATGGCCCTGCATTAATAGAATTTAAAGAATTTAAAAAGAAAACACAGGCCTTAAAATTTGCTCGTAGTTATATGAACTCACATTAATTTATTTCTATATTTTAAATAATTAAGTTATTTTTATCTTAATTTTATAACCAATACATTTATATACTTGCTTACATACATATTTACATGGAAAACAAACAATTTAATTTAAAGAAAAAAAGAGAAGAACTATTTGAACAATGTAAGGAGAATTATGAAAATAGTTATGGACTAACTAAAGGGGCTACTGATTGGAGTTCTATTGATTGGATTATAAAGGAAGTTTTAAGATGTGTTGAAATTCAGGATTATGAATTTATAAAAGGTTTGAAAGAATACCAAGATAAGAAAATTAAGTTAGCAAAAGAAAATAATGAAGTAGATAAGGTTATTAGGGAAACACATATTGATTGTTGTATTGATACAAAGATGTTTATAGATAAACTTGCAGGAGATAAAATGAAAGCTAAAAGGAGAAGAACCACAAGCATAAGGATCTCTAGGAGTCATAAAAAATGAAACTTAAATGTCCAAGAAAAACTTGTAAGAATGAATGGGAATATTCAGGAGATAAAAAACCTAATAAGAATTTTGCAGTTTATGTTTGTTGCCCTATTTGTAGAACTTCAGTTAAATTAGAAGAGGTTAAGGAAGAATGATAATAAATCCATTTAAATGTGAGAATTGTAATCAAGAATTACAACCAGCAGATATTTTAGTTGGGACTAATGATAAAGGCAATTTAATTAGGGTTTGTAAATTTTGTGATAATGAGGTAGAAGTAAAATGAATCATAAAACAGAAAAACACGAATTTAAAGTAGGAGATTTAGTTTTCCAAGACCTAGATGCTAAAAGAGAATCAATGTTAATTAAGGTTGTCGGGATCCATAAAAATGGTTTGTATAAATGCACCTATGTTTATCATAATGAATATTTAAAAAAGAGGATGGGTTGGAATAAAAAAGTATTCTTAAATGGTGGGGGCTGGTTACATGATGCTTCACTCTGGGGAATAGATTCAAAGAATTATAAGAAAATAATCGGAAAGGGTGCTAACTTTTTCCATATGATGGATAGACTAAACTTAGAGGTTAAAGAAAAATAAGATGGAAGAAAAAGAAAAAGCAGAAAGAAAGATGAAAACTCTTGATGAGTTTTTAGAAACCTATAATAAATTCAAAACTAAATGTTCAGAACATGACATAGAAGACCCAAGAGAAGTTGTGGCATTGTTTGAGGTTTTTTAAAATGGTTAATAACTTACAAATTGAAGTAAAGAGACATAAATTGAATCAACAGTTTTTAGAACAAATAGAATTTGGAAATCATAGTCCGCAGGTTCCGATGGATCCTAAGCAATATGAGAATGAGGTTTTGCAACCTGTGGGCAATAATAATCCTGAAACAAAACCCCCTATTACAGTCGGTTCATCTGAGATTGTATCAAAGAGCATTATTGGTAGTCGGCTAGGTGCAAGGGACAAATCTCAGGATACCCTTCGGGGTCAAGAAGAACCTTTAGAAATGATAGACACAGAACACCAAGAACTTAAAAAAGTAATTAAGAAGAATGGTCAAGAATATTCTGTAAGAACAAATAGAAAAAGATTCTTTTATCCTAATGAATGGAATAATTTTTTGAAAGAATTAGTAACTCCTGGACAAAGATTATCATTTGATATTTTAATAAATACTGGCTGTAGATATAATGAAGGATTTAATATTAGAAAAAGAGATATTGATTTTGAAAGAGGAACATTAACATTAAAAGTTACAAAAATAAAAGCAAAGAAAGGGCAGAAGTTTCCAGAACCAAGAACATTCAGATTATCAACACAATTTTTAGCAAGATTAAAGAAATATACTAAAAATAAAAATGATGATGAGAAGATTGGAATGCTATCTGCTCCTGCATTAAATATTGCAATGAAGAAAGCATTAATCAAAGCAGGGATAGAAGATTTTTATATGTTCTCACTTCACAATGTTAGAAAGACGCATGGTAATTGGTTGAATGCTCATAAGTTTACTATTGTAGATATTTGTAAAAGACTTGGACATGACTATAATACTTTCTTAGGTTCTTATGCTTCAGCAGATATTTTTAGAGATGAAGATAGAGTTGAGATTAAAGAGATATTGGGAGATTTGATAAAATGATGTTTGAAGAATTAAAAACAATAGAACAGTTTAAATCTTTAAAAGAAAATGAGATGATAATTGTAGCCTGGAATCCTATGGGGGAAAAGTGGGACAAGGAAATGCAAGGAACAAAGATATATCAAATTAAAAAGATTCAGAATGGAAGTCCAAAATCTCCTTACCCAGATGAAATAATTTTAAAATATAAGGGGAATATCTTTTTTAATTTTAGGTTTTTCTTGAATGGGGAAAGTAAGGTAGTAAAGGAGGTTCAGAAGATTATAGTTTAATCTTTTCAAATAAAACATGGTAAATATAATTAAATGGATGGTATATGTATTTGTATCAGCTTTAGTAATTCCAATTGTCTTACATTTTCTATGGTTATTTGGGATGGTTGTAGTTTGGGAATATGTTGAATATCCCTTTAAGAATGTTGTAATAAATGTTATGATAAGATTGTTTGGGATGATTGGATTGATTTTAGGAACTATCATTTATAATTTAGGGGAGGAAGATATTTAATCTTTTCAAATAAAACATGGTAAAATGTCCAAATTGTAATCATGAACTAGAACATATTGAAGGTACTGTAAAGTTTGTAGCACAAATAGAAGAGTCTAAAGAATTTCCTTGTGAAGGATGTGAGAAATGTGTATATTGGCAATACGGTAAGTGTACATTTTATGATGGGCCTAAAAATGAAAAGATTGCTAAAAAGGAAGGTAAATGTGAGTTTTGTTATTATTAACTCTTTTAAAATAAAGAAATCATGGAAACAAAAATAGGAAACATTGCAATTGAAATTATGAAAGAACAAGATGTAAGATACATAAGTATTGGAGAGTTTGGGGTATTGCATGATATTTTTGACAGAGCAAGGGAGAGGGGAGTAACCAAACCATTAAAGATTTCTCATCCATTAAATGTATTTCAAAGAGTTCTTAATGCTCTTGATAGGGATGAGAGATTTGAAAAAGAATGGATAACTTTTCCAGGAATACATAAAAATGAATGTAGATCATTTAAATTAAAGAAGGATAGCCCACAATGAATGAAGAACATACAATACCAAAGAAATGTGAAGAATGTGGAAAAAGAAAACCAACAGTTTTAACCTTAGAAAGGGGATTAACAAGAAATTTTAATGCTGCATTATTTACTAAATTCATCTGTGATAAATGTAAGGAGAAGAAGGATTAACTCTTTGGGGTTAATCTTAGAACACAAAGACAAAATGATAAACCTACAATTCAAAACAAAAGAACCTTATTTTAGTAAGGAAGAAGATGGAAATAAATGTAATACAGTTAGACATCTTGATGGATATAATGATACAAGGTTTGAAGACTTAATGGAGTTAATCCAAGCAGATGATTACTTTGGAGCTTGTAAGGGAACTATAACAATAGTAAATCCTACAACAAAAGAAAGTTTCAAAAGACAAATAATTGATGTTACTTATTTTGATGAGAGATTTATAATAAGCTGGAGGCATAAGAAGAGTAAATAGACTACTCTAAGAACTAGATTAATAAATATAATGGAGGACAAACAAATGGTAAAAAAAGAAAAATCACTTTATGAATACAAATTAGGAGAAGTCTGCGATAAAGATTTAATGGAAGGTATAATGGAAGCACCAAATAAATTAGTTGCTATAGGATACACTTTTCAAGATAAGAATGGAACACAAATGGAAGCTAAGCTTAAACATAAAGATTTTGAAGAAATAGAAGAAGAGGAGGAATCTCAAGAGTAAATAGACTACTCTTAGAAATAAAACATTAAAAATGGAGAATAAAGAAAAAATGCAAGATAAATCTAAAGAATTAATGGAGTTTTATGAATGGTTAGATAGTGTATTTCATTGTAGAAAAAAAACAGAGGAAAAAAACATTAAAAATGGAATTTAAATCAATAGAAGAATTAGAAGCAGAAAGAATGAATGAAGATAGTGAGGAAAGAATATTAATAACAAGACAAATTAACACATTAAATAGTGTTTTAAAATTAGATGGAGTAAGTAAAGAATTAAAAGAAAAGATAAAATGGAAAACAAAATAATACACGGAGATTGCATTGAAGAATTGAGGGAACTTAAAGATAATTCAATAGATTTAGTTTGTATTGACCCTCCTTATTTTGTTCCTTCAAGTTTGTATGGGGCAAAATTAAGATTAAAAGGGAAAAAACAATTTAAAAGAAATTTTGGAGATTTGGGAGTTATGGAGTTTTTCTTTAAAGAAGTTTTCAAAGAAATAACAAGAGTTTTGAAGCCAACTGGAAGAATGTATGTCTTTTGTAATGGTCAATCTTATGCCTTATTTTACTATCATTTATTCCCTTTTTGCAAATCTGTTAGACCTTTAATCTGGGATAAGATATGCAGTGTTAATGGATATTCTTGGAGACATCAACATGAGATAATAATCTTTGCAGAGATGCCAGAAGCAAAACCAATTCCAACAGGAGATGGAGATATTATAAAAGAAAGGGCAGTGAAAAATAATTTAAAAGAACATATAGCAGAAAAACCTGTAGAACTATTAAAAAGATTAATATCAAAGTCAAGTGAGGAAGGAGATATTGTTTTAGATTGCTTTGCGGGTAGTGGTTCGACTATGAGGGCTTGTAAGGAATTAAATAGAAAATATGTCATGATTGAAAAAGAATTAGATTATTATAAATTAATGGAGGCTCAGATTAACTCTTAGTGGTTAATCTAATTAACGAAAGAATATGGTAAATAAAATAATGAAGATTTGGAACGAGAACTTTTATAGAGGAGTTAGTATCTTCCAAATATTTTTGATGGGATGTATGATTTTAGGAGCAATAATAAATAATTA
>SDBT01004781.1_pt1 | contig 22903 bp, 18 predicted proteins | sample 2277101 | NCBI WGS metagenome assembly SDBT01 (sample SAMN10404973, study PRJNA504765) | marine sediment metagenome | isolation source: marine sediment core GS10_PC15, 103 cmbsf | place: Arctic Ocean: Southern Knipovich Ridge | collected 2010 | reverse complement strand
GCAGAACCAAGCTCGCGATATCTGACGTTCCGCACTATCGCTGGTTCTGGCCTTTCAAGGGTTCTCGATTTGAATGCATTTGCCCGTCCAATTCAAGTTCCTTCTCGGGGCAAAGGGGGAACCCGATGGCGTCAAATCGAGCTGATTGCATTCTTTTGAATAATCCATTTTACTGAAGTGATGGAAGCCCATTGTGTTCGCTGTACAGTTTGTTACTATTAGCTTCATAGCCGTGGGCAGCCGCCTTCAGTTCACCCTTCGAAGTCGGCCGAAACTTCTAAACAAATCTAAGGGACGACACATGCATTATATTGACTGGGCAATCGTTGGTGGTTTGGTATCGATGGTAATCATCGTCGCGATGTGGGCGAGGCAGTACAACCGCAGCGTGGCGGACTTCATGGTGGCCAATCGCTGCGCGGGTCGATACATGCTCGCGGTGGCCAACGGCATGGGTTGGTTTGGCGCGATCACCATTATGGCCATCTGGCAGCGGAACTACGAGGCCGGCTTCACCGGCGAATGGTGGCGAATGCTCAACTTCTCGGTCGGCATGCTGGTCACGCTGACCGGGTTTGTAGCCTTCCGCTACCGCGAAACCCGCGCCATGACGCTGCCGCAGTTCTTCCAGATTCGCTATAGCCGGAACTTTCGCATCTTCGCCGGAATTGTCTGTTTCATCTCCGGCGTTGTGAATTTTGGCGTATTCCCATTCGTCAGTTCGACATTTTTCGTCTACTTCTGCGGCCTGCCAACGGAACTGGCGTTCGGCGGGTTCGAAGCACTCGGCATGGCCATCCCCCTTATGGCGATACCCACCTATTCGATCGTCATGTTCTTTCTGCTGGCGTTCGCCGTGTTGTGCAGTTGGATGGGCGGACAGATCGCCGTTATGCTGACCGACTTTTTCCAGGGCATTTTCGCCTACATCGCCATTGCGGCGGTTCTGATTTACTGCTTCATCACGGTCGACTGGGGCATGATCGGCGAGGCCGCCGCAACGGCCGAGCAGGGCAAGTCCATCATCAATCCATTCGACACGGCCAAACACGAAACGTTCTCATGGTGGTATTTCCTGATCATGATCGTCATGTACACCTATGGAACCGGTGGCTGGCAAGGAACGGCTGGCTACAACGCCGCCGCCCGCAGCCCGCACGAACAAAGAATGGCGAAGGTCATGGGTATCTGGCGAATCATCACCACCGACACTCTGCTGCTGTTCGGCGCCGTGGCCATTTTCACCGTTATGCACCACTCAAGTTTTGCCTCGCAGGCGGCAACTGCACAATCAGTCATCGATACGATCGAAAACAGCAGTATCAAGACCCTGATGGCCGTGCCGATCGGGATGGCGCAGATTCTTCCGGTTGGGATTAAGGGGCTGCTGGCAGCAATGGTTCTGGCCGCCTGCATCAGTACGCTCGATACGTACCTGCACTCGTGGGGCACGATGTTCATCCAGGACGTCGTCATGCCCTGGCGATCCAAACCCTTCGCCCCTAAACTGCACATGAAGCTGCTTCGTATCTCAATCGTCGCTGTGGCGATATGGTCATTTGTCTTCAGCCTGCTGTTCCAACTGGATGAGGCATTGCAGCTGTTCTTTGTCATTACCGGAGCGATTTTCCTGGGCGGATCAGGCGCTGCGATTATCGGCGGGCTGTACTGGAAACGCGGGCGGACCGTCGGAGCATTCGGAGGTATGATTGTCGGATCGGTCCTGGCTGTGGGCAGCATCGCTGTGCGAAAACTCTGGCCAGACAATATCGCTCCCACGCTAATGGGATGGTTCCCCGAGAGTCAGTTCCTGCAGGCCCATGCCGATAAGTTCTTTATCAATTCATTCTGGATGTCGATCATCACCGCCCTGGCGGCAGTCGGCACGTACGTATTGCTTTCATTGCTGAAGAAAGAAGAGTTCGACCTCAAACGCATGCTCCACAGAGGCCAGTACTCTACGACTCAGGACAAGGAGCAAGAACCGACCTCCAAGACCAAGACCAGCAAAGGCTGGTTCGCCCGAACCCTTACGAAGTTGGGGCTGACCCAGGAGTTCTCCTTCTCCGATAAATGCATTTTTGGGGCGACCGTCGCCTGGTCGCTCGGCTGGGGCCTTGTATTCCTGGTGGGCTGCGGAATCTATGCACTCTCAAAGGCCGGCACGATCGATTTCGACTTCAATGATTCCGTCTGGCTGTCGTTCTGGAAATACAAAATGTGGATCATGTTCGGCCTGGTCATAGTCGTAGCGGTCGTGTTCACCGTCGGAGGCTTTATAGACCTCAAGGCGATGCTCAAGGCGCTTCGCTCCACCGAGCGCGACGACTCCGATGACGGCATGGTGATCGACCACTCAAATCGCGATGAGCTGCCGAGCGAGCAGGACAAAGAGACCCCAGCCGCTGGCGACTCCTGACAACATTCTCGCATTCGCCCGTCTGCGCGACACATAAAACACGTTGCGCAGACGGACGGTGCATCGTAATTAACCCCTGAATATCGCTGCGCCACCGGTATGCGCTATAGTCCTGTCATGAGCATCCCGGCGGTTACCCCTTCGATTCGCCGGCCCGGCGCGGTACACTGCCTACCCATTCACTCTCTTGAAGGAAGTACACATGGAAATTCAGTACATGCGACACTGGATCGACTGGACTGTCGTGGGCGCAGTGCTAATCTTTTTCATCTACATGGCTTACCGCACCAAGGTGTACACTAAATCCACCGCCGATTTCCTGGCCGCCAATCGAAAGGCCGGGCGGTACATGCTCACCATGGCCTTCGGAATGGCGTTTTTCGGCGCCGCTTCGATCATCGGAAGCTGGGAACGCCGGTACGATGCAGGTTTCGGCGCCGGCTGGTGGAGCCAGTTGAATATCCCCGTCGGCCTGTTCATCTCTTTGACCGGCTACGTCATTTATCGCTATCGAGAAACCCGCGCGCTGACACTGGGACAGTTTCTAGAGACGCGTTACAGCCGCAATTTCAGAGTGTTCGCCGCGATGGTCTGTTTTGTTTCGGGTCTGGTGAATTTCGGCATCTTCCCGAAAATCGGCGCCAACTTCTTCATGCGATACTGCCAACTGCCCGAAACCTACGGCATGCTCCCAGTGGCGGAGTCCCTGGGAGCGATCTTTCCGTCCATCGCGGCGGGCATTCCCCTTTCCACCCATTTCGCCATTATGGTTGGCCTGGTGCTGGTGGCGTTGTACTTCACGCTGATTGGCGGGCAGGTCGCCGTGCTTGTGACGGACTTTCTCCAGTCATTCTTCTGCTACATCATCATCGGCGCAGTCATGATCATGATGCTGATCAAATTCCCCATCGGCGATATTTTTGAAAGCCTGCGAAGTACGGATATAGGCGGCGGCAAGTCCATGCTCGACCCGCTGGACGCCGGTAATAAAACCTTCGGTCATGCGTACTTTTTCATCAGCGTCATCATGTTGCTCTACACGCACCTCGCATGGCAGGGTAGCCAGGCGTACAACGCCTCGGCCAAGAGCCCCCACGAGGCCAAGATGTCCGCCATTCTGGGCGGGTATCGACTTCTGGTTATGACATATGGCTTTGCCCTGATCCCGCTGGTGGCTTATATGATCATGCATTCGCCGGACTATTCCGCACAGGCCGCAAGCGTCATGGCCGCCCTGGAAAAAATCCCCGCCGACGACCGCGGTTCGATGCTCGTTCCGATGACAATGACTCTATACATGCCGATCGGTCTGATGGGCGCGTTCGCCGCCGTAATGATGGCTGCGTTCATCACCACGAACGACACGTACCTGCACTCGTGGGGAAGCATCTTCATCCAGGACATCATCATGCCGTTCCGCAAGAAACCATTCACGCCCAAACAGCACATGTGGCTGCTACGTATAGCGATTATCGGGGTGGCGATATTCATTCTTTGCTGGTCTGCGTTCGTTCCCCTCAAGATGCCGATCTGGATGTATTTCCCCCTGACGGGAAGCATCTGGCTCGGCGGAGCTGGGATCGTCATCGTCGGCGGGCTGTACTCCAGTTGGGGCACCACCAAGGCCGCGTTCGGTGCACTTATCGTCGGCGCCGTGGCCAGCATTCTCGGCGGGGTCGCCCTGTATACCGATACATGGCAGGATTGCTTCGGCTATCAATTCCCCTTCGACGGCCAGAAGGTCTCCCTTATTGCAGCCCTCTCGGCAACTAGTACCTATTGTACTATCTCACTGTTCGGGCGACCCTGCCGATCCATAGGCACGGCCGCCAAGGCCGCGATTGTCGTAGGTGCGGTTTATGCATTCGGCGCATTTGTGATCAGCGACAATGACATTTTCGGCACGGCTTTCGAGCCCACGACGAAATGGCGCATACTCGTTACCTGCGGCGCTGCATGGGTGATCTACTTACTCACAGTCACCTTCCTCAAACGCCGGATCAATATCGCTTCGGCACGCGGGATGGGGTTGCTGGCAGCAGCCGCGATGTTCGCACCTGTGGCGATAATGGGCGGCGGCGTAACAGAATTTGCCGGCAAAACCTTTACGTTCGGCCTGTATTCCAAGCTCGCATGGACGGGGTCAATAGCTGCCCTGACGTTCCTGGGCATGATCTTTTTGGGCAGAAGGCACCTGTTTAACATGGACAAAATGCTTCATCGCGGCCAGTACGCCGTCAAGGAAGATCGCCCCCAGATAAACAAGCAGCCGAGCAAACTGATGAAACTGCTGCGACTCCAGAATCTCACCAGGGAGTTCACAAAGTCCGACAAGATCATCTACGCCTTTTCCGTAGTCAAAGGGAACATTATTCTGATACTGTTCGCCGTCATGACGATACTGGCGTTTACGGTCGGTCTGACCGAAGATGAGTGGCTCCCGTTCCACAAATACAAATTCCTCTTCCACCTTGCAATGACATTGATCGTGATAGTCTGGCTGTCAATAGGCGGGATGAGAGACCTGGTCAACCTGTTCCGCGACATGAAGGCAGCCGATCGTGACGATTCCGATGACGGCAGAGTTACCGATCACGATTACGAGCAGGATGTAGAAAAGTCAACCGAGACGGAAACTAAGCAAGATTGATGATGGCTTTCACCACGCCGTCGCGATAGTTCGAAACCGCATCGAACGCTTCCTGGACCTGGTCCAGACTGAAGCGATGCGTCACCATGGACGCGACGTCCACCTGGCCGGATGCGACCAGGTCGATTGCAGGCTGCACGCAGCCGTTCTGGCGACGCACGTTGCGAATGTGAATTTCGCTGCGGCGCATGGCATTCATTTCGAAACTGATCCGATCGACCTCGGGAATGCCCACGAGGATGATCGACCCGCCCGGCTTGACCAGCCGCACTGCCTGATCGACTGTCTCTTGCTCGCCAGCACACTCGAACGCAACGTCCACGCCCAGCGGCTCGGCAGATCGAATCTCGCCCGCAACGTCACGCGTTTGCGGATTGCCCACCCAGTCAGCCCCAGCCTTGTGGGCGAACTCGCAGCGATATTCGCGAATGTCTGTCATGTAGACTCGCTCCGCGCCGGCCGCCTTCAACGCTTCCAGCACGCTCAAGCCGATCGGGCCGCTACCAAGGATCGCGAAGGTCTTGCTCGCAACCTCGCCGGCCAGTCGTTGGGCGTATAGACCGATCGAGAATGGCTCAATCATCACTGCCTGCTCGGCTGACATCAGTTCCGGCACGACGAAGCAGCAGCGTGCGGGCATGACGATGTATTCCATAAGCGCGCCGTCGGCCTGGCCGGGCACGCCGAGGAAGGTCTGGCTGCGACAGGTGTGTTCCCGCCCGCCGATGCACTGATCGCACTTGCCGCACGCGACCAGCGGGTCGACCGCCACGCGCTGGCCGAGTTTCAGGCCGGTCACTTCCGGGCCGAGTTCGACAACCTCGCCCGCAAATTCGTGCCCCACCGCGAATGGAAATTTCACCACCTGGTCGCCAATGCGTCCCGTGCGGTAGTAGTGCATGTCCGAGCCGCACACCCCCACCGCCTCGACGCGCAACTTCACCTCGTCGCCCTGGAGAATCTGCGGCTCGGGCGCTTCGCGAACTTCCATCCGTTCGATACCTGTCAAGTAGGCTGCTTTCACTTCGCGTTCCTTCCAACATAACATGTAGGGCACGGCCCATATCAACGCTCACCCGGGCAATGTACGGCCGGATGCAGCGCGAATCAAGCACCACTGGCTTGACGAGGCTTGCGTTAGCGGCTACAAGTGTGCTTTCACCCCCGGCGGTCTTGCGTCGGCGCTAGGAATCACGAATGCGAATCATTGTCCCCATAAAACAGGTACCGGAAACGAACGCCGTCAAAATGGACGATCAGACCGGCACGATGATCCGCGAGGGCGTCGAGGCGATCATCAATCCGCTCGACCTGTACGCCATCGAATGTGCGATCCGCCTGCGAGAAGCCCGTGACGACTGCGAGGTGATCGCGATTTCCATGGGCCCGCCAAGGGCCGTGACGGCCCTGAAAGAGGCGATCTCCATGGGCGTCGACTCGGCGGTGCTGATCTGCGACGAGGCGTTCGCGGGCTCGGACACCTTGGCGACGGCGTATGTGCTGTCCGCCGCCATTCGCAAGCTCGGCGACTTCGACCTGATCGTCTGCGGCGAACGAGCAACCGACGGCGACACTGGGCAGGTAGGCCCTGGCGTCGCCTCGTTCCTGGATATCCCGGCCGTGACGTACGTCAGCCGAATCGACTCGGTCGAGGACGGCCTCTGTCGGACACATCGCCTGGTAGAAGACGGCTACGAAGTGCTGGAAATGTCCCTGCCGGGCCTGCTGACGGTCGTGAAGGAAGTAGCCGACCCGCGACTGCCGACGTTGCGAGGCAAGCAGCGGGCCAGGCGGTCCGAGATCCCGATATGGCGTGGGGACGATCTGGACACCAAACCCGATTTGCTCGGCCTGGCCGGTTCGCCCACCCGCGTGGTGAAGATTTTCCGCCCGAGCGTGTCCCGCCAGTGCGAAAAATTCATCCCAACAGACGAACGCGACCTGGACGAAGCCACCGACCGACTGGTGGAATTTCTGCAAGAAAGAGGGTTGGTTTAATCGTGCAGGCTCAAGGCGTATGGATTCTGGCGGAACAGTCCGACGGGCGCGTGCTGACGGTCAGCCACGAGCTGCTGACCCGCGGGCGCGAGCTGGCCGACAAGCTGGAAACCAAACTGACGGCCCTGCTGTTCGGCCATGAACTCGCCGACGAAGATTTGCAGGAATTGATCGACCGAGGCGCCGATCGAGTGCTGGCCATCGAAGCTCCGGAACTTTCGCACTTCCTCGTCGAGCCCTACGCGGCCTGCATGGGAAAGCTCATCGCCGAGCACCGGCCGGAAATAATCATCGCTGCGGCGACCACGACCGGGCGAACACTCATGCCCTACGTCGCAGTTCGCGTCAACGCCGGGCTCACGGCCGACTGCACCGTACTGGACATCGAGCCGGACACGGGCAACCTGCTGCAAACACGCCCCGCTATCGGCGGCAATATTCTCGCGACGATCAAGACGCCCGCCCATCGCCCACAGATGGCGACGGTTCGCCCGCGGTCGGCCAAGCCCGCGCCGAGACAGCCTGGCCGCCATGGCGAAATCGAACGCATCCCCGCCCCGCCGGATCTGCTGGCCAGCCGAGTGCGACGGGTCGACTTCATCCCCAGCACCGACAAGCACGGCCTGCAGGACGCCGAAACGGTAGTCGCGATCGGTAGAGGTATCAAGAAAAGTGAGAACGTGCCGATTGCCCAGGCACTAGCCGACAGCCTGGACGCCGCCCTCGGCGCGACGCGCGACGTGGTCGATCGAGGCTGGGTGAGCTATCCGCACCAGATCGGACTGTCCGGCAAGACGGTCTCGCCAAAACTCTACGTCGGCCTTGGCCTGTCGGGCAGTATACAGCACCTGGCCGGAATGCAGACTGCCGAGACCATCGTCGCGATCAACAGCGACCCCGAGGCGCAGATTTTCCGCGTAGCCGATTTCGGCATCGTGGCCGACCTGTTCGAAGCTGTGCCCATGTTGACGGCCAAGATCGTCAAAGCACGAGCCGACCAGGCAAAACAATGATAGAATACCAGAGAATCGCTGAAGCCAGATGAGGCGCTATGATGGCCCGATACACGAAAATCTCGTTCATGCGGCCCAATAGGCCCTGGAGAAAAAAGGATCTGCTGGGTCTGCTTACCACGATACTGATGGTAATCGGTGGGATCTTACTGCTGCTGCCGGTATTGACCGTTATCCTGGTCGTCGCGTTGGGCGTGGGCCTGGCCCTGTTCGTTGCGGGCGGTATCTGGTGGCTGGTGAAGGGTCGAAAGATATTCAAACGCGCCCAGGAAGACATGCAACAAGCCGTCCAGCAGCAGCAACCGGAAGACCAGACCCGTAAATGGGTTCAGGTGAAAATCCAGCGATTGGATGAGGAACCCTCCGACGAAGCGTAAGGCGGTGGGAGGCAATCCAATAATTGTCTCTCGATCACCACGAAACCTGATTTTATATGAAAAAAGCCTCCTTCAACCCAATCACAGCGGAAATCGCCGACCAGCTCAGGCAGATCGTCGGCGAACGATACGTCATCTTCGACGACGCCGAGAAGCTCCAGCCCTTCTCGCACGATGAAGTGCCCGATCCGCACTACGCGCACATGCCCGAGTGCCTGGTCCGGCCGGACTCGCCCGAGCAGATCGCGGAGATCATGAAACTCGCCAACCTCGAGCATTTCCCCGTGACGCCTCGTGGGGCTGGCAGCGGACTTTCCGGAGGGGCCGTGCCGATCTTCGGCGGCGTCGTGTTGCTGTGCGACCGGATGAACCGCGTGCTGGACGTCGACCCGGACAACATGATGATCGTCGTCGAGCCCGGCCTGGTCACCAGCGTCATCAATGACACGGTAGCCGAGCACGGACTGTTCTACGCGGGCTACCCGATGAGCCTCGAGACCTGCTTTATCGGAGGCAACGTCGCCGAGAACGCCGGGGGCGGCAAGGCCGTCAAGTACGGAGTCACCGGCCGATACGTCACCGGGCTGGAGATGGTCACCCCCACCGGCGATATCGTGCAACTCGGGGGCAAACTCGTCAAAGACGTGACGGGCTACAACATGATCCAACTGATGGTCGGCTCGGAAGGCACGCTGGGAATCTTCACGAAAATCACTCTCAAACTCATGCCCACCCCCAAGTCGAGCGTCGATCTACTGTGTCTGTTCACCACCGCCGAACAGGCCATCAACGTCGTGCCGGGCATTCAGATGGAAACCGGCATCACCCCGACGGCGATCGAGTTCATGGACCAATCCAGCGTGCGCGAGGCGTGCGAATACCTGAACGAGTCGATCCCCTACCAAAAGGCCGGCGCGATGCTGCTGATCACCATCGACGGCGCCGATACCGAACAGGTCGAGCGGGAATACGAAGCCGTCGGCGAGTTGTGCCTCGCTCGCGGCGCGATCGAAGTCTATGTGGCCGACAACTTCACCACGTCCGAACGAATCTGGAAGGTCCGGCGGAATATCGCCGAGGCATATGCGCTGATCTCGCCCCACCAGGCCAACGAAGACCTTGTCGTACCGCCCGCCGCGATTCCGAAGCTAGTGGCCGGCATGGCGAAGCTGGCTGCAAAGTACGACGTGCACATCCCCGCTTACGGCCACGCCGGCGACGGCAATCTGCATACGCGGATCGTTAAGAACCCCGACTGGTCTATGGACGATTGGGATAAGACCCTGCCGAAAATCCTGACCGAACTCTTCAAGCTTACGGCAGGGCTTGGCGGTAGGCTGTCGGGCGAGCACGGCATCGGCCACAAACGCAAAAAATACGTGCCGATGTTCCTCGAAGAGGCCCAGATCGAGATGTTCCGTGCGGTCAAACGCGGGCTCGATCCGAACAATATCCTCAACCCGGGCAAGATATTTGACCTCTAGCTGGCGTCACTCCTGGACGGGGTTTTTTGCCATAACACTTCACGCGTCTGGCTGAAGTAGCTCTTGGGCTGACATCGAACCGGCGTCATTCCTGAACGGGGAATTTCACCACTTCGTGCGTCTGGCCGGAAATATAGGCTGCTCGGACTATCTCCAGCGCGCGTCGGGCCTGCGGGCCTGGAACGGGTTCGGTGTCGCCTTGAAGCACGGCCTTGGCGAACCCGTCAACATGAACTCGCCGACCGTCGTTGCGGTCTTTGGGCAAAGGCAGATCGTGCCACTCGCCAGCAGGGATCTCGCCGAACGGCTCGGTGAGAAACACGCGGAAGAAATTATATCGCATGGCGATCTGGCCCTTGTCGCCGTAAATAATGTCGCCTCTGATATCGTCGGCAACACAGCCGCTTGCTGCGTTGAGCGAAACGATCGCCCCGCCTTCCAGCCTCATGGTGAACGACAGAAAATCCTCGACGTCTACCTGGGGCGTACGGAAATTATCGAACTCGGCGAACAGACGCGTTGGCTTCATGTCCAGAGCATGAATCATCGCATCGATATTATGGCTGAGATTCATGATCGTCACCCCGCCGCCGGCTTTTTCGCGAGACATGCGCCAATCGGTCTGGATGCGTCCGGTCCAACCGCCCTTCCAATATTTCTCGGGCTTGGCGGACATGTTGTCGAAGTGAATCGCAAGGATTTTGCCCAGCGCCCCGGCTTGATAAAGTTCGCGAACCTTCTCGGCCTGGAAACCGAAGCGAACCGGATACAGCACGTCGAGTTTAACGCCGGCCTTTTCGGTCGCGGCTATCATAGTGTCGGCCTGCGCGAGATCGCAGGCAATGGGCTTTTCGACCAGCACATGCTTGCCCGCTTCGGCGGCGGCTACGGTTTGAGTGACGTGCAGATAATGCGGAGTCGACAGCACAACCGCCTGGACCTGCTCGTCGGCCAGTACATCTCCAAAGCTCGTGGTGGACCGCGCGCCGTGCGTGGCGGCCAGGTCAGCGGCCATGCCTTCCACCACGTCCATGCAGACGACCACTTCCGCTAAATCCGAAGCGATAATCGCCTTGGAAGTTTCCACGGCGATCTCGCCACAGCCAATCAAACCGAAACGCAACTTATCTGCCATTTTCACAGCCTCCAATAACGAAGTTCAAGCCGTACAATTTCGCCCAGAGTCGCTCCAAAGTCAATAGAGCGTTTCACGATTGAGATACACTAGCTGGTGAATATGAATCGAGCCGGCCACGGTCCTGCCGCAGCCGGCTCGCTCGAGCTTTTGGCCCCATCTTCATGCCCGCGACATCTCTGTCGCACAACAATGCCAACCCTGTACCAGGCGAAAGAAATCCCCGTTACACCTTCGCCTTGACCCCCACTTTGGTCTTTCGCATTTTGGGCAGCGGAGTCTTATGTCGGCGTTTGCGACGCCTGCCAGGCTGAGGCATGTCCGGCTTGGGAACGCGGATCGGATGCTCGTCCACGGTTTTCATTGCAGCCTGGACGTTCTTGGCGTACAGGTCTGCGCGGATCTCATCGGCCAAACCATCGGCACGATTGAAGACTCCGCCGGAAACCAGGATCTGCATCTGATCGCAGACGTTAATCTCACGGATCAATTCGATGAGGGCGCGTGTGTTCGGAATGGCAGCCGGGAGCGTGCCATAGATACAGAGGATATCAGGCATCTTTTTGCCTATAAACTCCAATACCTCATCATTAGGAACGCCCGAGCCGAGGAACCAGACACTCCAGCCCTTCGCCTCGAAGAGGTCGGCCATGATCTGTGCGCCGAGTTCCTCTCTTTCGCCGTCACCGCAGAGGATTACCATGCGTTGGCCCGATTTGGGCTCGCGTCGGAGTAATCCGTGAAGCTGATCGGCCAGCATTCGATTTATTCGCGTCGCCATGTGCTCGCGAATCAGCGATATTTTATTGTTTCTGTAGAGGTTATCGACTTGTTCCATCGCCGGCCAGATGACCGTCTGCAATAGCTTGGACGCCGTAACGCCACGATCCTGGGCAGCGAAGAGCAGTTCCCGCGCTTCGGCCCGTTTTCCGTCAAACAGATGCTCAAGATATTGGGTAAATAGTTCTGCCATCTTCATGCCGCCATTTCCTTTCATCGCTCCCTGGGCTTGTCCGTGCCGCGGTGAGGCGAATGATTTAGCCTGGCTTCCTGCCCGGCTGGCTCCATCCTGAGAAGCCTTGCTGTCTATTGTGTTAATATGGGTATTTTGCATAACACTGGTAAGATCGACCGGGTAGTCTAGAAAACTTGAGGGGTTTTGGTAATATAGGCTGTTTGGAGCAAAGAAAAGTTCCCGCAGATTAAGTCGCAGCGATTCTATTACTTTAATTTACTGGACTTACAGCCAGAAAGCTAGAAATGGAAAAATTTTGCCGGGCGCAGCATGTTGTAATGCGACAGGTCAAACGATAACTGCGCAAGTGCATAACGGGGCATGTGCGGTTAGCTAGCTATTTGCATAATAGCTCTTTAGCGACTTCAACCCGATCACGACCGGCCCGCTTGGCAACGTACATAGCCGCATCGGCCGCTCGTATTAATTCATCGGCTTCGCCAATCGGGGCAGACGAACTAGTGGCCACGCCCAGACAAACCGTCTGTGAAATGGTTTCATTTCCCACACATATCGGCTCATCCTTCAATTGCTGGCGAAGCATGTCAGCCCGCGCGGCTGCATCCGTCAAGTCACACCCAGGCAAGACGATCAGAAATTCCTCGCCGCCGTATCGTCCGATCGCATCATATTGTCGAAGATTCTCTTTCAAAACCCTGGACGCCTCGCGAAGCACCTGGTCGCCCGCATCATGGCCGAAGGTATCGTTGACTCGTTTGAAATGATCAAGATCCGCCAGAATGACACTGACTGCGCTTTCTTCGCGATTGGCCTTTGCGATTTCTTTGCTGAGAACATCCAGCACGGCTGCACGGTTCAAGAGTTTGGTGAGGTGATCGTACATTGCCTCATGTCTCAACGCCTCCTGAGCTTTCAGCAGTCCAGCCTCCAGTTTGAGTACTCGTTTGGCCGCGCGGAGGCGCACTCGAAGTTCGCCCGCATCGAAGGGCTTGGTGATGTAATCGTCTGCCCCGGCATCCATACCCTCTATGACATCTTCTTTCTGGCCTCTGGCTGTCAGGAGAATGAGATAGGTATAGGCACGTCTGCTGTCCTGAATGCCGCGAACTCGACGGCAGAGTTCCGCTCCGTCCATCTTCGGCATCATCCAGTCGACAATCGCCAAATTGGGCGCATCGGACGACTGGAGCACCTGCCAGGCCTCGTCGCCGTCGCACGTCGAAATAACATCGTAGCCCCACTTTTTCAGTGTAACTCGAAGGATGCGATTGGATATAGGGTCATCTTCCGCAATCAGGATTCGCATGGAAGTTCCTCCTGCACATAGGCGGACACCGCCTCTATGACTGCCACAACCTCCCGTGCAAGCTGCTCGCATGTCTCACCGGCAGATTCCAGTCGGCTATGGCTGCCCATCATTTCCAGATTCAGTGCTACGTCGGAGGCGTCTTTTGCCGCAAAATTGCTCACCGCGCCCTTAACCGCATGGGCGGCCCGTTCGAGAGCCTGTCCGTCTTGCGAATCGATCGCCGCCTGGAGCCGCGAAAGCATCGCCGGCCAAGACTGCTGAAACTCTTCCGTAATTTCAGCCAGGAGTTCAGTGTCACCTTCCAGACGTCCCATCAATTCCACTGGATCGAACGGCAGCCCGCCGGTTTTTGGCGTATTCAGTCTCGTGTCCATCGGCAAATGTGTCATTTCCTTTTCCTCAGTATTGGGCACAACTTGTCTGATTTTTTCGGCCAGCAATTCCGGATGGATGGGCTTGGATAGATAGCCGTCCATTCCAGCCTCGAGGCACTTTTGTTTATCTCCGGCCATGGCGTGGGCGGTCAGCGCGACAATCGGAATGTGCTTTCCGCTGTGCCGCTCCAACTGGCGAATGGCATGTGTTGCTTCGATACCGCTCATCATTGGCATCTGAACATCCATCAGAATCAGGTCGAACTCTTCCTGCTGATAGCGAGCCACCGCCTCCTGGCCGTCATCGACAATCACAACCGAGTGATCGCGTTTCAGTAACAATCGTGAGGTCAGCTTCTGATTCGCAAGGTTGTCTTCCGCCATCAGGATGTGTAGCGGCCTGCTGGGACCGGCATGACAATCCAGTTGCCCTTCGGTTCTATGGGAGCCAACTACCTTCGCCTCTCCCGCGAGTCCACAGTGGTTCTCCTCCGCAAGATCAAGATGCTTGGCAAGGCCCATGTGGACCGTAAAGTGGAATGTACTTCCCTGTCCTGGAAGGCTTTCTACCCAGATCAGACCACCCATTATGCTGACAAGCTGCCGGGAAATACTCAGTCCCAGCCCCGTGCCTCCATGTTGCCTGGTTGTCGAGCCGTCCGCCTGCTCGAAGGCGCGGAAAATCTGGTATTGCTTTTCGGTCGCAATGCCAAGCCCCGTGTCACGCACGCTGAAATGCAGTAGCGCGTCGTCGGCGGTGACTTCCCTGGCCTCTACGCGCAGTGTAATTTCGCCATTGGCGGTGAACTTGATCGCATTGCCCAGAAGATTCGTGATGACCTGACGCAACCTCCCCGGGTCGCCTACAACGCCATCGGGGACTTCTGAACTGATCGATTTGTGAAAGGCGAGCCCCTTGGATTTTGCATCGAACGCCAAGGGCGCCGTCGCACTTTCGATCGTCCTGCTGAGGCTGAACTCGACCTTTTGCAATTTCATCTTGCCGGCCTCGATCTTCGAGAAATCGAGGATATCGTTGATCACTTCCAATAATGAGTTGGCCGAGTCATTCACCAACTCGATATATTCACTCTGCTCATCGCTCAGATTCGTCGCCAGCGCCAATTGCGTCATTCCGATGATCCCATTCATCGGCGTGCGAATTTCATGGCTCATTTTGGCCAGGAATTCACTTCGGGCGCTGCAGGCCTTCTCGGCCTGTCGGCGGGCAGAAACCAACTCGGTGACGTTGACAACGTTAAGGAACACGCCGTCGAAATCGTCTTCGCGATAGATTGGGTGACATCTCAGGATGACTTCCGCGCCAGACAAAGGCATCTGAAGAATAAGCGGTTCGCGCGTGATGCCTTCCTGGAGGCAACCGATATGCCGGCGGACCTGTTCGCGGAGTTCACCTTCGAACAGATCATAGACTCTCAGGCCAATCACATCCCCCCGCTTGATATCCATGAGATTGCACATGGCGCCGTTTATTTCGACAACGACACCCGAGTGCTCGGAGAATACCACGCCTTCTTCCATGCTGGCCGTCATGGCCAACAGCCTGGCGTGCTGCCGCTCCATGGCTTGGACGGTTTGCTTGTGTTGCCGAATGTCTCGCGAGGCGCCGACGACTCCAACGGCCAGCCCCTTTTCATCGCGAAGAAGTTGAATAGTCACCTCGCAACATACCGCATTACAGCTACTATCGAAATACTCCAGTTCAATAGTCCGTGTAGCTCGTTGCGATTGCTCGCTCAACTCCCCAGCCAACTGCTCGGACAGCGCCAGCCATAGTATTTTTTGCGATTCCTCGGTCAGCGTGCCACGAAGCCCGGCCCGCATTATGTTCTGCGGAGACCGCCCGAGAATATTCTGGGACGCAGGGCTCACGTAGGTGAACCGCCAGCGCAGACGCCTGTTGACCTCGGCCGGCTCGAGAAGTCCCAACGCAATCAACTCTGAGTTGGATTCCAGGCCTCGCATTTTCGCCGTCCAGATGATGTCCGTCGTGTTCTCCGCCACCAGGAGGTGACAACGGCCGGTCAGTCTGCAGGCTTCGGGGCCGCGGTTGCTGATGCTCCGTGCGTAATAGGCAAGCCACGCCAGCGTTATACCCGCGATCCCTAAAAGCCAAAGCAAGACACCTGCCGTCAAGACACTTGGTATAACTGCCATAGTCTTCCCACCCTCGGTCAACCAATATGCTAGAGCGGCCAGCGACACCGTCCATGCCACCACCCCCCAGATATAACGCCCAAGTCGAAACGTCCAGATCGAGCCGGTCAGATGCTGCCACGAATCCACAGCAGCCCGTTCGGCCTCTGTTTTTTTCGGTAGTTTCTGATTGCTTTCATTCATCGCGAGCAATACCTGCTTTTAATAGCCACCCTAACCATCTATCAGTAAAGTTATTGCATTCCAACCGCGCACACCCGGCCGGGCAATGTACCTAACTGACAACTTGTCCTAAACATATATCGAACCGCACCAATGAGATAAATCGGCGATATAGAGGATCCACCTTAGTAACGTTTCAACTTGATCTTGCCCTTGCCAGAAGAGGCATTTTGAGCTACGCTGAATCGATGAATCGGATAGGATTCGGCTATGATTCACACCGCTTTGACGCGGAGCGACCATTGGTTCTCGGCGGGGTGAAAATCCGCCCCGATGGCGGCCTGGCAGGGCACAGCGACGCCGACGCCGTCCTCCACGCGATCACCGACGCGATCCTCGGCGCGATCTGCGCCGGCGACATCGGCGAACACTTCCCCGACACCGACAGCCGATGGCAAGACGCCGACAGCGGCAAGTTCGTGCAGCACGCAGTTCGGCTGGTCGAAGGACGCAACCTCCGCATCGCCAATTGCGACGTGACCATCCTGGCCGAAGAACCCAAGCTCTCCGCCCACAAGCCACTGATCAGGGGCAGCATCGCCGAGTTGCTGTCAATTCCCGCAGAGGCCGTCTCCGTAAAAGCCAAGACCAACGAGGGCATGGGCTTTGTCGGCCGAGGCGAAGGAATCGCCGTAATGGCGGTGGTCCTGCTCGAAATGCCGTAAATATGCGTTCTGCTGGGAATGATGGCTTTACTCGTCACGATGTTTGCGTAAACTGTGGGAACACGCAAATTGAAGGACGAGTACATGGCGATTCAGGTTTACAACACACTCAGCAAGCGTAAAGAGGTCTTTCAGCCGATCGAGCCGGGCCAGGTGGGCATCTACCTGTGCGGACCGACCGTCTATAAGAAGTCGCACATCGGCCACGCCGTCGGGCCGATCATCTTCGATGCGATCTCCCGCTATTTGAAGTTCCGCGGCTATCAGGTGCGTTTGGTAGTCAACATCACCGACGTAGACGACAAGCTTATCGTCGAGGCTCGCAACCAAGGCCGTGACATGCTCGATATCGCCCGAGAGGTCGAGGATGACTATCGCAAGGCATTGAAGACCCTGGGCGTCCGGTCGATTACAGACTGGCCGCGAGCGACCGAATATATCGACGCGATCATCGAGCTCGTCCAGCGTCTGGTCGACGCCGGATCAGCCTACGCCGTCGGCGGAGACGTCTACTTCGACCACAGCACCAAGGCCGACTACGGCAAGCTGTCCGGGCGAAACGTCGAAGACGCACGACACGGCTCGCGACAACTTGCGGGCGACGCGGACAAAAAACACCCGGCCGACTTCGCGGTCTGGAAAGCTGCCAAGCAAGGCGAGCCGGCGTGGGATTCGCCCTGGGGCAAGGGGCGCCCGGGCTGGCACATCGAGTGCTCGGCCATGAGCATGAAATTGCTGGGCGAAACGTTCGACATCCACGGCGGGGGCATGGATCTGATCTTCCCCCACCACGAGAACGAGATCGCCCAGTCCGAGGCGGCGTCCGGCAAGCCGTTCGCGAAATATTGGATGCACAACGGCCTGACCCGCACCCGCACCAAGGCGGCCGGCGGTGAAGTGAAGGCCGAGAAAATGTCCAAGAGTATCGGCAACATCCGGGAAATCACCAGCCTGCTGGAAGATTACAATGGCGAGACCATTCGCGCGTTCGTGCTGTCCACCCAATACCGCCGCCCGCTGGACTTCTCTGACGAGCAACTCGACGCGACCGCCACCAGCCTGAAGCGTTTCTACCGATTGTTCGAAGACATTCTGCGAGTCACCGGCCAGGATGTGTACGAAACTGCCGGCGATATCGACCTGACCGACGGCAGCCTGCTGTCGGACATGATCGAAGCCGACGCCAAAGATATCGCAGCGCACGTGCAGCGATTCATGGCGTCGATGGACGACGACTTCAACACGGCCGGCGCTATCGCATCCCTCCACGAAGGCGTCAATACAGCCAACGCCTTCCTCCAGGAAAACAAGAACGATCAGGCTGCCCGGATGGCTGCGATCCTCGTGGCGATGGGGCGAATTCTCGGCCTGTTCGAAACCAAGCCAGAATCGACGACCGGCGAGATCGACGAAACGAAAATCCAGCAGCTTATCGACGATCGCACCGCCGCACGCAAAGACAGGAACTTCGCCCGAGCCGACGAGGTCCGCGACGAGTTGGCGGCAATGGGCATCACGATAGAAGACACAGCAGCCGGGACGATCTGGCGCAAAAGCTGAAAGCCAATTGGGCGACATGCCAAATAACAGCGATAAGGCCTATCGAATTCTCGGCATCGATCCGGGGTTGAATATCACTGGCTATGGTGTGCTAGAATTCGGGCGGGGCGGGCCAATCGTCATCGAAGCCGGCGCGATCCGCACCAACGCCAAGGGCGGAATCGCCGAACGCATCCAGCAACTCCACGCCGACCTGACGGAAATCGTCGCCGAACTCCACCCGGATTACGCAGCCATGGAGAACCTCTACGCGCACTACAAGCACCCGCGCACGTCGATCCTGATGGCCCACGCACGCGGCGTGCTGATGCTTGCCTGCGAGCAGGCCGGCGTTGCCGTCCGCGGCCTCGCGGCGACCGAGGTCAAAAAGCACGTCACCGGCAACGGTCATGCTTCCAAGCTCCAGGTCCAGCGAGCCATCCAGGCCGTGCTGAAACTATCCGACCTGCCCCAGCCGCCAGACGTCGCCGACGCCCTCGCAATCGCCCTCTGCGCCGGACGAAAGCAATAATCCACCAGCGCCCCGCCGGTAACGAGGCTTGTTTTCTGCGCGAAGAATCGGTGTAATCTGTGGCAGACATGATCGCACGGATTGCAGGCAGACTGGAAGAAACCACGGACGGCTCGGCCCTCATCGATGCCGGCGCCGGGCTATGGTATGAAGTGCTGATCCCCGCCTGCGATCTCGAACGCCTCTCTCGCCGACTCGGCCAGGATGTCATCCTCCACACGATCCACTACCTCGATGGCGACCCGTCTCGCGGCCAGCAGACGCCGAGACTGATCGGCTTCGCCAGCGAGGGCGACCGCGACTTTTTCCGTGTGTTCACCACCGTCAAAGGCATCGGCGTCCGCAAGGCGCTGCGAGCCCTGGTCCGGCCGGTGGGCGAAGTGGCTGCCGCGATCCAGAGCAAAGACTCCAAGGTTCTCATATCCCTGCCCGGAATCGGCAAACGGGCGGCCGAGACCATCATCGCCGAACTGAACGGCAAGGTGGACGCATTCGCAGGCGAAGTAGCCCCGGCCGAGGCGGAAATCCCCGAAGCGGGCGAAGAAGCCCTGGCCGTGCTCGTACAACTCGGCGAGCGCCGCGCCGATGCGATGGCGCTGGTCGAACGCGTACTGGCAGTCGCGCCGGAACTGGACTCAGCCGAAGAGATCATTCAGCATGCCTTCAAACTCAAAGCCGGTGGAGGCTGATCGAATATGGCACGAGAAAAAATTATTTCGTCGCAGAGCAACGGCGTCGAGGACGAGCAGTTCAACGTCACCCTTCGCCCGCAACGCATCGACGACTGCATCGGCATGGGCGACCTGCTGGAGAAGCTGCGGATATCCATCACCGCCGCCCGCCAGCGAGAGGAGCCCATGGAACACGTGCTGCTGCACGGCCCGCCGGGACTCGGCAAGACCACGCTCGCATACGTAATCGCCAACGAGATGTCAGCCACGATCAAAGTAACCTCCGGGCCTGCACTGACGCGCCCGAGCGACCTGATCGGAATCCTGACCAATCTCCAGCAAGGCGACGTGCTGTTCATCGACGAAATCCACCGCCTCAGCGCCGCCGTAGAAGAATACATCTACCCGGCGATGGAGGACTATAAGGTGGACTTCGTGGTCGATTCCGGCATGCACAGCCGAACGATCAACCTGCCGCTCAAACCCTTCACACTGATCGGCGCGACCACGCGGGCCGGCCTGCTGAGCCCCCCGCTGCGAACGCGATTCGGCATTACACATCACATGGAATTCTGGTCGGTCGACGACCTGCGGAAGCGCGTTCAGATGTCGGCCGAGATGCTCAATGTGCCTTACGATCAAGAGGCGATCGACGCCCTGGCTAGCCGGGCGCGCGGCACGCCGCGAATCGCCAATCGCCTGATGCGTCGCGGCCGGGACTATGCAGAAGTCAAAGGCGACGGGCGACTGACAGCGAAAATCGTCTCCGCAGCCCTCAAGCTCGAAGGCATCGACGAACTCGGCCTGGACGAATTGGACCGACGATTCCTCATGAGCATCATCGACATCTACAAGGGCGGACCGGTCGGCATCGAAGCCGTCGCCGCCACGCTGGGCGAAGAAACCGACACGCTGGTCGACGTGGTCGAGCCCTACCTGCTCCAGATGGGCCTGCTGGCCCGCACACGTCGCGGCCGAACCGTCACAGCCAAGGCCTGCAAGCACCTGGGTGTAAAATACACCCCCCGCCCCGAAGATGCCGGCCTGTTTAACGAAGACGCATAACTCCAGCCGCAATAAGTCACAACAGCGTTTAAACAGGATGATTTTCCTAGCTGAATACGCGCCAGGCCTCCTTTTTATGATTTTTCCCGTCGCAAAACTCCGGAATCCGACACTATAGAGTGAGGATCCGGATCTCCTCACAAAAGGACCGATTGCCTATGCCAATATCAGACAAGGAAATCGTCGCACACTGCCTGGACGGACAGCCCGATGCGTTCCGACAGATCGTCGTTCGCTATCAGGGGCCGCTGCTGGCCCACCTGATCGGCCGGACGGGCGACCGGGAACAGGCAGAGGAAGCGGCGCAGGAATCGTTCGTTCGGGCCTATTTCAGCCTGAACAAACTAAAAAAACCCGAATCGTTCTTTCCATGGATGGTTGGCATAGCCGAGCGCGTCCTTCGCGAGTCGCAACGAAAACGTATCAGCCACAACAAGGCCTTAAAGCAAATGGAACTCGTCAGACCAGAACAATCAGACAGCAATGATCCGGACCCCCGGCTGGCGCGATTCGTGGCGGAATTGTCCGACCCCCACAGAGAGGTCATCCAACTTCGCTACTTCGGGGGGCTTTCATGCGTTGAGGTTTCCGAACGATTAGGTGTCCCCGTCGGAACCGTAACGAAACGACTTTCCAGAGCGTACGGGCTGCTAAGAAATTCTCTTCAACAAGGCAGTGCAAGCAATGAACGCGAGGTGCAGCGATGAATTGCACAGAATGCAAAGATCAACTAGTTGCATATATCGAAGGGCTACTGGATGAAAGTGCGGCCGATTCGGTCGCGCAACACCTAAGCGGTTGCGATGCTTGCCGAAACGAACTCGAAGAAATTCGATCGCTTCAGGACGGATTGATCGAAGCCGGCAAGGCGACTCAAGGAAGCCCATTGGAATTTAAAGTGATGAACCAAATCCTGCGCGAGCAGGAATATCAACTCAGGAGACTGACCATGCGTAAACGTATAAGAATAATCGGAACCGGCGGCGCAATCGCCGCTGCAGTTGCAGCGATGCTTATCATCGGCCTATGGTCCGGCCAGCCAACCAGTCGTCTCGTAGCTGCTGAAGTTCTTGCCGGAGCGGCTACCGCCACTTCGAATCTGAAGTCCGTTCACATGACATTCATGATACGAACCTTGCCCAGGGATAATTTCTCCCTGATCGGCCCGAAGTATGACTTCTGCAAGGTTGAAGTCTGGAAAGAATTTAACGAGACGGGAATGTGGCGTGTCGAGAAACCCGGCAGAGTGGCTGTCATGGACGGTAATTCAACGATCATGTTGACCAAACCCAACCGGGGCAACAAAGTACGGCCTTCCAAAGGAGCGTTTGATACGCGCTTCCTGACGCGACTGGCAGATGTGCACAAGCTTACGTTTAGTGCACTCCAGACTGCCGTGTCGACGGGCGCTAATATCCAACTACTGCATGACAAAGAGGACGACGGCACGAACGTAGTCGTGCTCTCCATAGAAACCAAGACCGAAGAAGGCCAGGACAGCTATCTCAGGAACAAGTTCCTGGATTACTCCGACAACAAACGCGTTTATCGTTTCGATGCAAAGACTAAGAAGCTGCTGGATTTTAAAATCTTCGTTCAAACCGAAAAAGAGGACGTGCTGGTGCTTGAAACGACGCAGATCGAATACGACCAAGAATTCGATCCGGACGTGTTCGAGTTGAAACTGCCGGAGAACATGATCTGGTACACTCCACCCCAACCGTTGCCCGACAACGAGAAGTACGAAAAAATGAGCCCAAAAGAGACTGCCAGAGCATTCTTCCAGGCCTGTGCGGTTGAAAACTGGGCCGAAGCGAGCAAGTACTGGGACAGAATTTCGGACAAGCGAATCAAGAATTACATGGGTGGTCTGGTAATTATCGAACTGGGCGATCCGTTCAAGGCGGGTAGATATCCCGGATGGTTTGTCCCCTATGAAATCAAGCTAACGTCCGGCAGAATTCGAAAACATAACCTTGCCGTGCGAAATGACAATCCTGCCAAGCGGTTCGTCGTGGACGGCGGGATCTGAGAACGGTTATCGATAACTGAATATCAGCGAATTGCGAGGGCGCATGTATTGTGTCCTCGTAGTTTTTTATTCGCCTCGGCCCCCTGCCAAATTGTTCTACAGATCCCACGCCTTGGCGAAGGCTTCGAAGCTGCGGTCGTAGGTTTTCTCGGCCGCTGGCGGGAAGCAACAGCCGGGCAGTTGCTGGCTCTTCAGATGATATTGAATGCAGTCACAGCACACACCCCGCTTGCCGCAGGAAGTGTACGTGCAGGTGCAATGCTC
>SDBT01004780.1_pt1 | contig 22905 bp, 18 predicted proteins | sample 2277101 | NCBI WGS metagenome assembly SDBT01 (sample SAMN10404973, study PRJNA504765) | marine sediment metagenome | isolation source: marine sediment core GS10_PC15, 103 cmbsf | place: Arctic Ocean: Southern Knipovich Ridge | collected 2010 | reverse complement strand
CCGACACCGGCGCCAGCAGCCGAGGTATTCACATGGCAAGTCCAAACCCTGCACGACGTTGGCACTCCTGGCTATGACGTGTTTGCTAACTGGTTCGTTCCGAGAGTGAAAGAACTAACCGACGGTCGGCTTGTTATCGAGCCTTTTGGCAGTGGTATGATAGTAGGCCCCAAGGAAATGTTTGATGCTGTAAGCAATAGGGTGTTTGAGGCAGCGCAGGGCTCTCCCGCCTACTGGACGGGTAAAGAAGCTGGCTGGAAAGTTCTCCGCGGTGCTCCTCCTCCTTTCTTCACTGAATACTGGCAATTGGATGCCTGGCTGTGGACAGGCGGTGGCATGGACATAGCCCGAGACCTTTATGCTGACGTCGGCGATCTTCACTTTGTCACCTTTACGCTGCGACCTGGAGAAAGCTTGCACTTCAGAGAGAAGATAACTTCCATTGCCGAGTATGCAGGGACAAAACAAAGGACCATAGCAGGACCGACTGCAGCGCTATTTGAGGGGCTTGGTGGCTCCCCGGTTTTTCTGGGCTCGGGTGAGATTTATACCTCGCTGGACAAGGGTCTCCTTGATGCCGCTGAGTGGATGGGGCTGGGCGATAACTACGGCTTGGGTATGCATGAGGTGACAGACTATTTTATGGCGCCGTCCTTCCATAGCCCCATAGGTGTTGATGATTTCTTTGTCGGTATGAAGGCATGGGAAGCACTGCCCGCCGACCTTCAGGCTATCCTGGAGTGCGCTGTCCACGAATGGTCGTCAATTCAATACTATACCATGGTGGTTGAGGATACCGCGGCAGTGGCGAAATATATTGCCGCCGGGAATGAGCAGGTATCCTGGTCCGAAGAGGACTGGAAAACAATCGCCGAGATAAGCGCGGATATCTGGGCCGAGACGTCACAAGAGTCTCCCGCTGCGGCTGACATCTACGAATCGGAGAAGGCTTTCGCCGAGCTCATCGGCTTATAATCGGCAGCCCAGTAACAGTAACCGCTGTCGGGGGAAGGTGAGGGTGGACTTGCCCTCACCTTCCCCTAAGAATGAGGAATTAACAGGTTCTGAATGAAAATAGTCTCTGTCATTGAAGCCATAAGTATATGGGCGGGGAAGGCAGTCAGCTTTTTCCTCCTTCTCCTAATCGGTGCAATAACTTATGAGGTAGTGGCCAGATATGTTTTTGATGCGCCTACCACTTGGGCTTATGAGACAATAATATATTCCGCCGGTATAATATACGTTATCGGCGGAGCCTATACCCTTCAGGCTCGAGGACATGTTATCGTCGACATAGTCTATGATATGTTCTCTCCACGCAAAAAAGCATTCCTAGACATATTTATTTGTTTCACCTTTTTCCTTATCTATGTTGGCATTGTGCTTGTAATGGGAGCAATGGCCGGCTGGGATTCCTTCCTAATAAATGAGCACACCGGTTCAATATGGGACCCTCCTCTTTATCCCGTCAAGGCAATGGTACCGGTCGGCTTTTTCCTGATACTGCTCCAAGGTTTAGCCAAATTGGTTCGTGATGTTAAGACCCTTATCACTGGGAAGGCTGATGTTAGGACGGTTATCACCGGAGAGGCATGATATATGAGTGTTGAGCTTATTGCCATCATTATGTTTGGTTTACTCATAGTGTTGCTTTTAGCCGGGGTGCCGCTTGCCTTTGTCGGCGGCGGCGTTGCCGCTCTCTTCATCCTCTACCTATGGGGGGTTGATGGTTTTTATCTAATTGTTTCCCATGTTTTCGATACCATGGACAACTATGCCTTGGTCGCCGTCCCCATGTTTATTTTTATGGCGATGATGCTGGAACGTTCCGGGGTTGGGGATGCGCTATTTAAGGCGATCCATGTTTGGACCGGTCCGCTAAGAGGCTCGTTAGCCGTGGCTACGGTAATTGCGTGCATGATAATAGCGGCTATGGTTGGCATAGTTGGTGCCGGTGTGGTCATGATGGGATTGATTGCCCTTCCCGCCATGCTCAAGCGTAAATACAGCAAGAGTATGGCGCTGGGGCCTATTCTCGCCGGGGGGACTCTGGGGCAACTTATCCCTCCCAGCGTGATGTTCATTATTTACGCCCTGGTCGCCGGGGTGTCAATAGGAAAGTTGTTCATGGGAGGTCTGGTCGCCGGGGTACTTCTGGGGGGCTTATACATCGCCTATATACTCATCAGGTGCTACTTCCAGCCGCACCTCGGACCACCGCTGTCTAAAGAAGAGAGGATGATGCCACTGCCACAGAAACTTGCCTACCTTAGGGGTTTGATTATCCCCGGGCTGCTTATGACTGCGGTTCTGGGCTCGATTTTTCTCGGAATAGCGACTCCCACCGAAGCTGCCGGTGTCGGCGCTCTCGGCGCCTTAATATCCGCCGCCGTCCATCGCCAGCTTAGCTGGAAAAACGTGAAGCATGCGCTCTTCGTAACCACTCGGACTACCTGCATGATCGCCTGGATTTTTTTTGGTGTCAAAGCTTTCAGCGCTGTATTTACCCTTGCCGGTGCCGGCAAGATGGTAGAAAATTTGATAATCGGTTTGCCGTTAGGTCCGTGGGGCATTCTCATATCAATGCAAGTCTTCTACCTCATCATGGGAGTGCCCATGGATTGGCTCGGCTGCCTTATGATAACCGGACCTATCTTCATTCCCATAATCAGGGAGCTGGGGTTTGATGCGGTATGGTTTGGCATCCTGTTCAACGTGAATATGCAGATAGCTTATTTATCACCGCCGGTAGGCTCGTCCATGTACTACCTCAAAGGGGTGGCTCCTCCGGGGATAACCATGGGCGACATCTTCCGTTCTGTTTTGCCTTTCGTTGGTTTGCAATTGATTGGTTTAAGTTTAATTATCGCCTTCCCCCGGATAGTCATGTGGCTTCCCGAGCTGGTGATCGGATGAGTGGTTTGGCAGCCGGTATGATGATAAAATAATCGGCAGATAAGCCAGAGTAAAGGGACTTTCAGGGTAGCCTTGTTGTATAATGTTGATAGCAAACCATTTAAAAAGGATGAAAATAGATGCCTGAAGATAAGGAGGCGGTTAGCCCAAAAAGGAGAAACTGATGAGAATCCATGAGTATCAAGCCAAGGCGCTTCTGACACAATTTGGAATTCCTGTGCCCAAAGGAGGAATAGCCACAACACCTGTTGAGGCCAAGAAAATCGCTGCTGAACTGGGAAATAAAGTAGTGATTAAGGCTCAGGTCTATGCTGGAGGCAGGGGCAAGGCGGGCGGGATTAAAATGGCTGATACTCCTGAGGAAGCAGAAATAGGGGCAAGGGAGCTGCTGGGCAGGAGGCTGGTAACTGAGCAGACGACTCCTGAAGGAGTACCGGTGAGCAAGGTTTTAGTGGAGGAAGCGATAAATATAAGGCAGGAGCTTTACCTTGGCCTGGTTATTGATGAGATAAATCGGCTGCCGGTAATGATGGCTAGTGAAGCCGGGGGTATGGAAATTGAAGAAATCGCCCGGCTAAGTCCAGAAAAAGTCCTTAAGGCTTACATTGACCCCCCCACCTCCGTTCAGCCCTTCCAAGCTCGGAAGCTAGCTTATGCTATGAATTTGAACCCGGAGGAGATTCGACCGGCTATCGAGCTAATGGGTAAACTTTATCAGCTTTTCTTGGCTAAAGATTGCTCCTTAGCCGAAATCAATCCCCTAGTTATTACTATGGAAGGCAAACTCCTAGCCTTGGATGCCAAGCTAAACTTTGACGATAACGCCATTTTTCGCCAGCAAGACGTTGAAGAGATCTATGACTGGGAACAGGAACATCCTATTGAAGCCAGAGCTGCTCAATTAGGCGTTAGAAACTACGTCAAGCTGGATGGCAATATTGGTTGTGTGGTAAATGGCGCCGGACCGACGATGTCGGTTATTGACCTCCTTGCCCAAATGGGGGGCAAAGCGGCTAATTTTTATGATACTGGTCCTGCCCCTGTCCCCAAGGAGATAGCAAATGCTGTTAAAATCATTATCGGTGACCCCAGTGTCAAGGTAATACTGGTAAATATCTTCGCCGGTATGGGCAGGGGAGAGCGCTATGCCCAGGGCGTGGTAGATGGCTATCTCCAGTCGAATGCTAAGCTTCCGGTAGTTGTCAAACTAAGTGGCACCAATGTTGAGGAAGGTAAACGTATTTTGGCAGAATCAGGGATAAATTACTTCGAGGCAGTGGACCTTCATGATGTCGTCAGCAAAGCCGTAGAAATAGCCAAGCAAATTTCTAGAAGGTAAATTGTGAGCATTTTAGTTGATGAGCAAACACGGGTGCTAGGTCAAGGAATTACCGGTAGCGGTGGTAGTTTTCATATTCAACGCTGTATAGAGTACGGCACAAAAGTAGTTGCCGGTGTTACTCCAGGGAAAGGGGGCAGCCAAATATTGGGTGTCCCAGTATTTAATACTGTTGGCGAGGCCGTGGACGAAACCGGAGCTAATACCAGCATAATCTTTGTGCCACCTGCTTTCGCTTCAGATGCTATTGTTGAAGCGGCTGATGCTGGTATTCCCCTAATCATCTGCATCACCGACGGTATTCCGCTTCTGGATATGGTGAGGGTGCATAGCTATCTTAAAGGAAAGCCAACCCGTCTTATTGGTCCCAATTGTCCTGGCATCCTTGCCCCAGGCAAGAGTAAGGTAGGGATTATCCCAGGTCATATCGTTATGCCGGGTAATGTAGGGATAGTTTCTCGGAGTGGCGGTTTATCTTATGAAGTTGCGTTTCAACTGACCAACCTCGGCATCGGGCAATCCACCTGTGTTGGCATTGGTGGTGACCTTTTACCAGGCACTAACTTTGTCGATATACTAGAGCTCTTTGAGAATGATAAAGATACCAAGCTAACGGTGCTTATTGGTGAGATCGGTAGTACCCTTGAGCAGGAGGCTGCCCAATTCATAAAGGAAAAGATAACCAAGCCGGTAATTGCCTTCGTTGCCGGCAGTGCAGCGCCACCGGGGAAAAGAATGGGGCACGCTGGTGCCATTATCACTGGTAGTTCAGGCACAGCCCAAGAGAAAATTGCGGCTCTAGCCGCGGCAGGAGCTATCATTGCTCCCAGCCCAGCTGAAATTGGTCTTACCACCAAGAAGGTAATAGAAAAGCCTCCAGTATAGTGTCAAAAGGTGCCCGACCCGATCGCGTACGATTTGGGCGAATTCCCCGGAGTTTTAAGGGCGAGATACTCTACGCCCAGTTGAAGCAAGATTTTTTGGATTCATTAAAGCACGAGGTAAGTGTTAAATGAGCGAAGATAAACAAATAAAGGGGGAGTTAGTTGATACTAGACCCGGAAATATGTACCAGTTGTGAGTTATGTATACCTTATTGCCCAGTGGAGGCCATTTACACGGAGGGGAGAGAGGGAGCTGACAGGGTACTTAGGGCTCCCTGTCAGGCAAAATGTCCCGTTGAACTTGATTGTGCGGGATACACTGCCCTGATTAAAGAAGGAAAATTTGAAGACTCCTTTCGGCTTATAAGGCAAAGGCTTCCTCTGCCTTTAACTGTGGGCAGGGTGTGTCATCACCCTTGCGAGGCAATATGTCGGCGAGACATGATGGATGATGCTATAGCTATTCGTAACTTAAAGAGGGCGGTTGCCGATTTTGCCCTGGAAAATAAAATTGAATATATGCCCAAGGTTAAGCCTAAGAAAGCGGAAAAAGCAGCCATTGTGGGTGCTGGTCCAGCGGGGCTGGCAGCGGCCCATGACTTAGCCAAGGAGGGCTATCAGATAACTATCTTTGAGGCTTTACCCGTTGTGGGCGGTATGATGTCAGTGGGCATCCCGGCGTATCGTTTACCTCGGGAGATATTGAAAGCCGACTTAGCCTGGGTTGAGAAGCTGGGCATAGAGATTAAACTAAACAGCAAGATTGATGATGTCGGTGCCCTGCTCCAGGAAGGTTACCGGGCGGTATTGATTGCCGTTGGAGCGCATCAGGGTACCAAGATAGGTGTTCCCGGTGAGGACCTGAATGGCGTCTTTGATGCGATTGAATTTCTGCGCAAAGTTAACCTCGGGGAGAAGGTTAATGTGGGTAACAGGGTGGCTGTTGTTGGTGGTGGTAATTCGGCTATAGATGCTGCCAGGGTAGCTTTGCGGGAAGGGGCGAAGGAAGTTCACGTCTTCTATCGCCGTGAGAAGGATGATATGCCGGCGATTGGAGATGAGGTTGAAGCTGCAGAGAAAGAAGGAATCAAATTACACTTTCTTACAGTGCCTGTTAGGATAATGGGCAAAGATGGCAAAGTTTCGGGTTTGGAATGTGTACGTACTGAATTAAGAGAGCGTGATAGTAGTGGCAGGAGAAAGCCTTATGTTATTAAGGGGTCTGAGTATTCTGTATCTGTGGATACTGTAATTCAGGCTATTGGGCAGATTCCTGATATATCTCTTGTCAAGGGTAGTCAAGTTAAGACAAGTCGCGATGGCAATGTAGCAGTGGATCTAAAGACTCTGGTTACTGACCAGAAAGGTATTTTTGCTACCGGTGATGCTACTGGAGGCAAGTCAGTTATTGATGCTATCGCTAGTGGTCAAATGGCAGCAGCATCCATAATCCGTTATCTACAGGGCAAGGAACTGTTGCCTTATCTTGATCGAGGTGATGAGGAGTTAATTCCAATATCTTCGGTACGGCCGACTGAAGCAGAGTTGCAGGAGAAAGCCAGGGTTAAGATGGCGGAATTGGGTATGAAGGAAAGGGTATCCAGTTCTAGGGAGATTCTCTCTGGATATACTCTACAACAGTCAAAACAGGAAGCTGCCAGGTGTGTGCGTTGTGATTTAGATGTTGCTAAAATTGACCATGCCGAGTGTGTGGAATGCGGTGTCTGCTTTCGCTTCGGCGTTTGCCCCGTGGACGCTTTTTCTGAGACTCCTAACATCCCGTGGCCTCGTATCATACGAGCCGTCTTGTCAAATCCCTTGGTTGAAAGTCCGGACACGCGTGTCCCTGGACGGGGAACTGAGGAGGTGAAGACCAATGAAGTTTCAGGGCGGATAAAACCAGGTTTCGTTGGCCTGGCTATTGAGTTAGGCCGCCCGGGCATCGGCACCCGTTTTCATGATGTACAGAAGGTAACTCAAGCTATGGCCGAGGTCGGGGCGATGTTTGAGCCGGAAAACCCGGTGACCTTCTGGATGACCGACCAAAAGACAGGAAAGCTTAGAGACGATATATTGAACGAAAAGTCATTGTCAGCCATTGTAGAGTGTGCTTTTCCTATTGACAAGCTGAAGCCAGCTATAGAGAAGCTGCGTAAGGTATCCAAGGAACTAAACACTGTTTGCAGTGTCGTTAGTGCTGCCAAAGTGGCCCCGGACGGCTCGATACCCACGGATAAGATATTCAAAGAACTGGGTATTACGCCGACCCCTAACAGCAAAAACAATGTGGGTTTAGGGCGACCACTGTTTAAATTTGAGGAGGTATCATAATGACACATTCTCTTCATCGTCAAGGAACTAGAGAAAATTTAAACTGTGACTATCCGCTAGTAGCGGTGGCTGCCCACGGTATCAATAAGAAAGGGGCTGGTCCCAAGCTGGGAAAATTCTTAGAAATTTGCTGGCGCCACGGCCCTGTCAACTTGGGTGATATGAAGCAAGGCAGCGTATTTACCTATGACGCCGAGCAGATCTACAAGAATGTATCGGATACTACAATAGTAGAGTGCGTTTTCGACGACCTGAACAAGGTAGAAGCGGTCCTCCGTGAATTGAAAGAGGAAGACATAGGCATGTCCGTGGTGGTCAGTGGACTTACTAACAAGGTGGACGAGTGCTGCAAGAAGGTAGGGCTGAAAATTCACACGGTAGCCCAATCCTTGGGAGTTTGGGGGGATACTTCACTCTTACCAAGAAAAGAAGTCTTAGAGATCACCACCATGTGTGGGCATGCTATGGTGGCCACCGCTTTGGTAGAAAAAATGATTGAAGATATAAAGAAAGGGAAGACCACTCCCCAGAAAGCAGCAGAAAAACTGGCCAAGCCATGTGAGTGCGGGATATTTAACCCCACCAGAGCAGTTGAGTTGTTAGCGGCAGCAGCTGCGAAGGAGAGCTGAGCGTGATTTTGTAGCAGGGCGCTATCGAGATGCTGTCCACAATTATGAGAAATGCATTAACATACTCCCGACGATGTCTGCTTACCTGAACCTCGGTATTACCCTTTCACTTGTCTCAGATTTGCGAGAGGCTGAGGACGCTCTCATCTCTGGACTTCAGATTGCTCGAAAGAAACGAAACACAGAATTTGAAGGAGCCTTTCTGGGCAACATCGGCATCGTGTACTTTGACCAGGGCAAGTTAGAGGAAGCCCTGAAGTCATTTCAGAAAGCACCGGAGCTGGGGTATCAATAGGTAGAACTTTTGAAGTGGCTTTCAGTCTCACTATTTAGCCCTGTGATACCAATGAATAGTTATACCAAGCGAACACTCACCATGCAGCAGTACTCCACTGTCAGATCTATCAGGGCAAATCATTATTCTCCCGCAGGAGTACCTGTGGTTCAGAGCGGGTTACCGTCCTAGGGCAGGGAGCGGCATCCAGTTTGGCCTTGGAAGCGCTCTATAGGTCGAGGAACGTACTCGAATTCCGGGCTGGGGCACTGATGCATGCATTTGCCGCAGAAGTCGATGAAGGCCAAGAGGTAAAGCCCCTTGTCTGGGAGTTCACGCTCGGCGGCGGCGCGGGCGAAATCAGCCTGCACAATTTTTTCCGGGGGCTCAAAGTGCGTTCGGCTTCCGGACCCACGGGTAAAGCCATCCAAGCACCAGCGGCAATGCATATGGTCGAGCGCTCCATAGCAGTAGGTGCGGTCCTCCATCTTGAACTCCTGAGCCTCATCTTTGCTAATGGCACCAATAGGACAGGTCTCGACACACGCATAACCGCAGAGTTCGGGTTTACAGAGTTGCTCAGAGGGCATCAATTCCCCGGGCTCTAGGGGCGCCTCGGTGACTACTGAAATGAGGCGTTGACGAGCACCGAAATTAGGAGTCAGGATTAAGTTATTCCAGCCGAAGGTCCCCAGCCCGGCGGCAAGGGCCGCATGCTTATGGGAGAAATCACTCAGATAGCGATTCCATTCGTCAAAGTGTTCATAATATCGGTACTGCACCAGAGTGTGCGATGGTGGAATGGGCAGGCTCCGGTAGCCATTGGCCTCAAGAACTTTAGCCACCTTCAGCGCTACCCGTGATAGCTCCCAGTTCAGGTAGGCAAAGCCGAACCACATGTAGGGGCCGGGCAGGCAGCCCTCCTCGGCGAAGGTGCCCCAAACCTCGCCGATAGCTCGTGGGAAGCCAATACCAGCGACTACCACCGAACGAGCCCGGGGCATGTAGTAGTCGGGGCGGGTCTTTTCTGGCCCAGTGGCGAAGCGCTCCACAGGCGCAAAGCCCACTATGTCGGCTCCTGCATCCAAAGCAACAGATCGTATTTCTTGAGAAATCGAATTCATATGACAACCTCCGTCATTTGTTTTTAGTAAGCGAAAGTTTTATTGCTCGAAGCGCGAAATGGAATTAAGTACATAAGTGCCGCGGGGATAATTATAGCAATAAAGAGTATGGGCTACAACCAGCAACTATAATGCTCCTACCCAAAGTCGGATTTTAGGTAGCCGTAGTGTCTATGCCACCTATGTGAAGTATTTCGATCGATATTTCCTCCTGTTTAAGACAACGACTGACACCGATTTATGTAGACGGAATAGAATAGCCTAATTCAAATATGCCTTTGTAATAATTGAATCTTAATTAACAGAGACGCTCAGTCTCGGCTTCCCCATAAAAATATGGAGCAGCCGAGGGTCACCACAAGTAGAGTAGCCCCCACAATAGTGAAACTGGTGTAGAAGCCGAACCGGTCAATGAGATAGCCTATTACTGGCGCTATTACGCCGGGACCTCCCCTGCTGCCGGAGAAATAAATACCAAGTACCGTCGAGCGCTTACGCTCTGAGGTCTGGCTAACGAGGTAAGCTTCCGACACCGGGCTAGGGATTTGCATAACCACGCCGACGCCAATGAGTACCGCATAAATACTCCAGCCGAAGGGTGCTAGGGTCAGCAGATAAACGATAGGGCCAGCAATGAGATATGTCACCACCAGCACTGGCACCCTACCCAAGCGGTCGGAGAGGTATCCACCCAAAGGACCCGCCCAGAGCCCGCCAGAGTAGACAAGAGCTAACATGACAGCGGCGGCTTCCACGCTGACACCGAAGTGGTCAACCATGAACAACGGAATAAACGATATTGTGGACATAATTAGGGCTTTGCCGACTATACCTAGAATGAGAAACGCTACCAGTCGACGCAGCCCACCCGGAGTGGGTGCTCCATCAGGATGACCGGCGGGTATCTCTGGCTTGGTTTTCCTGGTGTACCCCCGCCGGCCTAGGAGTACATAAAATATAATTCCAAATAAAATAGCGGGGATAGATAACGCAATGAATGAGCCGCGCCAGCCAATGGCAGTGGCAATGGCAGCAGCGATTAAGGGGGTCAAAAAGTAGCTGGCAGTGCCGCCTATCTGGTGGATGCCCAGTGCCCGACCCCGCTTCTCTGGAGCAACTGTCGCTGAGACAAGTGGGGCGGAGGCTGGATGGTAGCCACCACCTGTCGCTCCCAGCATCACCAAGAAGACAATCATCACCACATAGGTTGGTGAAAGACCAATCAGAAGTCCAGATAGTCCCACACCAGCGATGCCTATAGTGATTACTGCCCGAGGACCAATGCGGTCAGCCAGCCACCCCGCCGGTAGCTGACCAATGCCATATGACACCAGGAATGCTGAGAGCAGCCATCCCGCCTGAGTGTAATCAAGGGCAAAGTCGTCACGGATGAATGGTAAAAGGGGTATCAGCAGCGCCGCCATCAGGTGATGTCCAAAGTGTGCCAGCACAAAGAGTGGCAGCAATCCTGAAAAAAACGAGCGAAAGCTGGATTTCCTAATAGTAGCTCCTCAGTAAGATAGAAGTAACGAAGTGGAGCGGGTGATGGGATTCGAACCCACGACGTCTTGCTTGGGAAGTAAGCACCCATGGGTTCCTCCCCTCTAGCTTCGCGATAATCAGGTCGCAAAGCTGGTCCAGACACTCCGGAGATAGGAAGGCAAGCACCCTATCTAGTTGATTTGAGTTTTGGTCTGCCATTTCCTCCCTCCTTTATTTAACGTCATTCCATTATGGCATCGATTGACTGTGATTGGCAAGGTCGTTTATTTATGGGCACCAGAGGATGGAGCTTCAATAGGCTCAACAATTACCTCAAGCTCCCAACATAGTGGGTAGTTAGCTGTCTCTTTCGCACCTCAGGATCAGTGTAGTCCGGTAGAAGTAGGGGGGCAACCCTATCGGTAACTATACCTGTTTTCTCTAGCTCCTTGTGGTAAGACTGGACATGTTCCAAGGTCAACTTTCCATCCTGAGCCTTATCCTTGGAATAGATGGCGGCATTTTCCCCGGCAATCCTGCCAAAAACCATAACATCAAGCAGAGAATTGCCCATAAGCCTGTTTTCACCGTGAATTCCGCCACTGACCTCGCCGGCAACGAAAAGCCCGGGAACAGAGGTCTCACCGCGGGCATTGTATTCCAATCCGCCATTCTGGTAATGGAGGGTGGGGTAAACCAGCATGGGCTCCTTGGAAATATCAATGCCAAACCGCTTGAATAGGATAACCTTGCCTGGGAATTCCCTCTCCACTGTGCCCTCGCCTGACAACATATCAATCATGGGTGAATCCAACCATACTCCCAGTTTGCCGGTAGCGGTGGGAATCCCTTTGCCCCTTTCTAGGCACTCCCTGATGATAGCAGATGACTCCACATCCCTGGGCTCCCGCTCATTAACAAATTGCTCCCCATCAATGCTCACTATATTTGCCCCTGCTCCTCTGAATTTCTCGGTAATCAGTAGTCCCTCAACTTGCTCAGGAAATACAGCGCCAGTGGGATGGTACTGGATGGTATATAGGAACTTAAGCTTTAACCCCGCTCTGTAACCTAAGACTATGCCATCAGCGGTAGCTCCGTAGTGATTGGTGGTCATATAACCTTGAATATGTAGACGGCCACAACCACCGGTAGCAATGATGGTTGCCTTTGCCTTTATAAGAATATATTCCTCGGTCTCCAAATTATAAAGTAAGGCGCCGGCACAGTGGCCTTGCTCATTTAAAACCAGCTCTACCGCAGGTGAAAACTCCAGCACAGTTATATTCTCTCGATTGCGTGCCTCGTCTCGGATGGTGCGCATAATTTCGGTACCAGTTATATCGCCACAGAAGTGTAACCTCTTCCTACTGGTTCCACCTGCGTGCAAGGAATGCAGTCTTCCGTCAGGAAATTTGGAGAAACTGACCCCCAAGCTTTCCAGCCACGTAAGTGCATCAGGGGCTTTGGTAACAAGAGTGTACACCAGCTCGGGATCGTTTTTGAAATGTCCTCCTCCTATAGTATCCAGATAATGGATGCAAACTGAGTCCTTTTCTATTTTGGTGGCTGCCTGAATCCCTCCCTCAGCCATCATAGTATTGGCATCACCGTGGCGAAGTTTAGTAGCCAGGATAACCTTTGCTCCCTGTTCCTCGGCAAGCAGGGCAGCGGCAGTTCCTGCTCCCCCTCCGCCAATTATCAGTAAATCAGTCTCCATATCCAACTGAGAGAGGTCAACTAGCTCTGGATCAACCCTACTTCGGGCTTCAAGCAGGTCGGCAAACTCATGAGCAACCTTGTAGCCCTTACTGGGCCCCACTTTTAATTCCCTTCGCCCTTCCTCTCTGTAATCAGGGTGAAACTTTTTAAGTATCTCCTCCCTCTCCTCTAGGGTCATCGTGGGGAACTCTTCTCCTCTTTTTTTCCTGGCTATCCTTTCAGGTCTGGCTTTCTCCACTACCTTGATCAGGCGTTTCAGCTCCTCAGTATATGGCATCCTTACCTCCTAGAGATAATCACGCTTAGCGGGTGTCCAATCCTCGCCAGCCATTTCCGGCTCTATCTCTCGTGCTTTATATATATCGGTGAGTTGCTGGATATCATATTTTATCAGTCCCTCAAACATCTCTTGGTATTTGCCATTCTTCACCACCTCCACTGCTTTGGCTAGGTGCTGCGCTCTTGAGGCAATCTTGCTTCCGTAGATTCTCCTAGCCAACTGAGCAATATGATATTGAGGCAGTTCCCCCATGCACCTGCTGGCACAAAGTCCACACTGGATGCAACTCAAGGAAAGGCTGGCAGCTTTAGCTATATCTCCCTGCTTTATAGCTGAGATAACATCCATCACTTGAATATCCATAGGGCAGGCCTTGGTGCAGCTATTGCAAGCGATGCAGCGAAATACCTCAGGATATAATTTAAATATCTCCTCGGGATTAGGAGTGAGTTGTTCAAAGTTATAGCTGGCTCGGTTAGTGGGGTAAAAGGGCATTTGAGTCAAATACATATTTGGCTCGACTATTGTTTGGCAAGCCAACCCCACATAGAGATGATAATCCCTAGGCTTACAATAAACCGTAGCACAGGCCCCACAAATACCGCCTCGGCATCCGCACCCTCTGATATACTGGAAGCCAGCGTATTCCATCGCCTTCATAATGGTAAGGGTTTCGGGAACCATATACCTCTTGCCCATAACATACACTGGAATGAGTTCCGTTTTCCCTAACCGAGTTCTTTCCTCTAAGTCAGTCTCCTTACTTTTCTCTGCACTCATTATATCCTCCTCTTGGTTATAAGCCATGAGAGGCTAACAGACTTAAGGGAGAGATCATATGTTTCTTCAGCCAAGACCTAGCCTCGGCTATCCCAATGGCTAGCCCGATAAGTTCGGTAAAGTAGAAGATAGGGAGCCTATATTGCCCACCAGTAGTCTGCCTTGTCTCCAAGTTAGAGTGACACATGGGGCAGGCGGTGACTATAGCCTGGGCTCCAGCCTTTCGTGCCATCTCACTTATCTCACCTACTAATTGCTTAGCTATATCCTTCTTGCTCAACGACAAACTACCCCCGCAGCAATCAACCTTACCTGACCAATCCCTGACCTCTGCTCCCAGAGCATCCAGTAGCATATCCATAGAATTTGGATTTTCTGGGTCATCAAAGGCGACTATCTTTGGGGGTCTAACCAGGTAGCATCCATAGTAGCAGGCTAATTTAAGCCCTCGGAGAGGCTTTGTCACTCGTTTCTTCACCTTTTCCAATCCGATGTCATTGTATATTATATCCAAAAGATGCCTAGTGTTATATCTGGCTTCATAAGGCATATCTATTAACTTTACCAGTTCGTCTCTCTGCCGGGAATCTTCTTTCATCTCCGTATATGTGGTTTTAAGGCGGAGATAACAAGCCGGGCAAGCGACAGCTATATCCAACCCTTCCCTCTCGGCAAGGGCAAGATTTCTCCCCGCCAGGGCATGAGCAAGCCAGCGATTTGTGCTATGACCTGATGAGGCTCCACAACAACTCCAATCGGGAAGCTCGGCAAGCTCTATCCCCAGATTAGAGCAAACTGCCCTTACTGATAAGTCGTATTCCCTGGCTATCGATTCAAGAGAACAGCCGGGATAATATGCATATTTCAAGGCTGCTCTCCTCTAGTAAGCCGGTCAATTCTCTGGAAAATGGCTCTTAGCTCTTTTAATTCCCTGACACGTAGTGGGAGTAGCCTTAGCTTGCCCTTCAGCAGCATCTTTATACCTAAATCTATATCACTGAAGAAATCCTTCATTTTGAGTTTGAGTTGTAGCATCATGGACAGCTCATGCTGTTTCCCCCGCCGTTTTATGTTCTCCAAAAAGACATGATGAAAGGTGGTCACGGCTTTTTCTCCTACCCCCTCCCGTAAGGCCATTTCCCTCAGGGTATCCATTAACCGCAGTATTTCCACATCGTTGGGGCAGCGGGTGGCACAGGCCTCACAGTTGGCGCAAACCCATATGGTCGAGCTGGTTAGCGTCTGCTGTTTGAGACCTAGTTGCACCATCCTCACTATCTGGTTGGGCATGTAGTCCATGGCAAAGACCACTGGGCACCCCAAGCTACAGGTGAGGCACTGGTAACAGCGGTTGATATTGGTTCCGCTTGCTTCCTTTACCTTTTGCGGGAAATTGGCATCATATATTATCTGGCCGCTCTTATCCATGTATTGCATCTTGCTAAATCCCAATCTCGGTTAGTTCTGCCTCTTTGAAGGTGGTCAAGGGTAGTTCCTCCTCCAGGCTCCTGCCAGGGACATAATCAAAGGTTCTTTGCACCTGATATCCCACCAGGCGGAAGATGTCAGAGACAGGTATATTATTGGGGCAGGCCTCGGTGCACAGTCCACAGCCCACACAGGAGATAACCATGTGATTCAGTCTGGTCAGGTGGAAAAGAAGGGTATCAGTAGGCATCCTGAGGGCTCCCTTCTTCTGCGCCCAACCCAGGTACTTTTCTGCTTCGAACTCAAACACAGGGGAGTCAAAGAAACATTCCTTGCAATAGCACAGAGGGCAGGCCGTCTTACAATTATGGCAGTTGACGCAGGCGGCAAGGGTAGCCATCAGTTTCTCCAGACCATGAACATCCTTTTTGGTTTGCTCAAAGAGCTTATCTCTACGCTCAATCCTCTGGGAAATCAGCTTGGAGACGGCAGTCTCCCTCCTCTTTACACTGCCCTCCTCCAATCCCATCTCCTCGATTACCCTCTCTCCCTCCGCAGTATTAGCCTTAAGGAGAATACCAGTGTTAAAATCTATCCCTATCAAACCGATAACTAGGTCAGCACTTATAGGGATGGGGTATTCACATACCTGACAGGCCTTCCTCAAGAGAGGGTCTTCCTTTCCTTCCTTGAACTTATTTAGGAAATCTTTGGCTGGGGTGGCAGTTTCCTGAACAAACTTGCCATAATCATTTATGGAGTAGGTTCCCAGACAGTCAACCCCTATTAGAATTAGGTTCTCTAGTGAGGCCTGCTTTAGTTTCACTAGCTCGATGAGAGCCCTCAATTCACAAGGTCGCAGAACCACCCCTAGCTTGTTTGGGCTGGGGGAGACTACGGTCATGAGGGAGACCAGCCGAGCTGAATTAACCGGCATCACCGGGGCCAGAGGATTAGCGGATTGAAGCCTCTCTGGGTTGCTCACTATAGTTGGCACCACATTGTCTCCCGTGGGAAGCTCCAAGGGGACAAGCAAGGTATCAACTAGCTTCCTTTGCAGGAGACTACTTAAAAAATTTCTAATAGCCTCCAGCACATCCCCATTACTGACCGGTAAAATGGTATTCTTCTCCATCTTTATTCCCTAAATAGACCAATCACTTTTCATGGGATTCGGCCCCATTTTTTTAATTGCTTGGGTAATCTCATTCATGGTCTTGGCGAACTTTGGCCCTTCAGCAGCACTAATCCACCTGACCCAGACCCGGTCATCCTCAAGTCCCAGGGTAGCAAGGATTGTCTTGAGGATGGCCATTCTTCTTCTAGCTTTGTAGTTGCCTGAAACATAGTGACAATCACCCGGAGGACACCCCCCTACTATCACCCCATCGGCTCCACCGAGCAAAGCTCTCAGTATATACACAGGGTCTACCGAGCCGCTGCACATGATTCGTATGGGGCGGACATTAGGTGGATACTGCATTCTGGTGGTGCCAGCTAGGTCAGCAGCCGTAGCTGTGCACCAATTACAGAAAAATCCTACAATAACCGGCTCAAACTGACGCTCTTCAGTCACTGGTTTACCTCCTTATAGCTAAAAAGCAGCGTCTATCAAGGAAAAAACCTGCCTATCTTTGAATCCCCTTAATTTGGCGGCTCCACTGGGACAAGCTACCACACATGCCCCGCAGCCCTGACATAAAGCCTCCCTTACAATCACCTCTTCACTTTCCTCATCCTTCACCCTAGCGTCATAAGGGCAGACCTTGACGCAAAGCTCGCACTTGCTGCACTGCCTCTGGATAATCTCAGACACAACCTTTCCTGATACCAATTGCTCTCTGGCAAGCAGGGATACTGCTCTCTGTGCCGCCGCCTGGGCCTGAGCTATACTCTCTTCTATTCCTCGTGGAGAGTGAGCCAAACCGCAAACAAAGATCCCTCCAGCGAGAAAATCCACCGGGCGGAATTTAACCTCCGCCTCTCGGAAGAAGCCGTCTTCATTCAAATCCACCCCCAGGATTCGGGCTAGAGGGGCGTTATCCGGGGGAATAATCGCTGGGCTTAATACCACAAGGTCAGGCTCAAGCACTAGCTTTCCACCTAAAACGGGCTCTGCCATCTCAACCACCAGTCTTTCTCCTTCTTGCCTCACCTCAGGCCTACTACTAAGTTCGTAACGAATGAAACTCACTCCTTTTTCCCTCGCCTGTGTATAGTACTCCTCCTTGAAGCCGTAGCTCATCATATCCCGGTATAGGACAGATACCTCAATCTCAGGGTTTTCCTCTTTCAATTTTAAGGCGTTCTTCAGGGCTTGGGAGCAGCAAATACGACTGCAATAGGGTCTCTTCTCTTCCCTGGAGCCAACGCACTGAATCATCACCACTGACCTTAAACTCTGGGGGTTAAGTTCGACAGACAATAGCTTCCTTTCCAGTTCCCGCTGCGTTATTACTTGATTGTTTTGACCGTAGAGATACTCTGCGGGCTGGTATTCCTCACCACCGCTGGCAACAATGATAGCTCCCACCTCTAGAGAGCGAAGGGTCGAGTCTTTATCCTTTAGGCTGACCTCAAAATTCCCGGCATAACCTCTAGCCTCGACCACCTCTGTCTCTGTGAAGAGATGGATAAGGTGATTGGTCTTCACTAGGGTGGTGATGTTCTTTAGTAAAGCCTGGGTATCGCCCCCTTCCAGTGTAGAGTGTATGTGTTTCAAGTTACCCCCAAGCTCGGATGACCTCTCCACCAAGTGAACCTCGAATCCCTGCTGGGCAATAGACAGAGCCGCCGTCATGCCGACAAGACCACCACCTATTACCAGAGCCCTAGGGTTAACAGTCTGTGGAGAGAGGGGTAGAGACTCTTGCGACCTAGCTACCTCGATAGCCATTGCCAGCAGTCTTCTTGCCTTTTCAGTGGCTGCTGCTGGGCTATTTCTGTGCACCCAGGCTACATCCTCTCTCAGATTTACTGTTTGAATGAGGGAGGAGTTGAGTCCAATTTCCTCCACAGACTTTTTGAATAAAAGGGCATTAATATAAGGGGTGCAGGCACCTATTACAAGGTGATTAACTTTATGTTTTCTCACCCATTCACTTATCTTCTTCCGAGCATCACTGTAACATAGATAAGAGACCTGTTCAACATAGGCTACACTAGGCAATTCCCTAATGGACTCCGCTATCTGCTCAAGGTCAATCGCTGAGGTAATCTCCTCCCCACAACCGCAGAGCAAAACACCTAGCCGTGGTTCCTCCTCAGCTAACTCCTCGGGCTCCTTTGGAGGGATAGGCTGGACACGCTGGTGGGACAGCAATTTGGAAGCCTGGCAGGCGGCAGCACTTGCCTCAATCAGGGTATCAGTAATGTCTGTAGGCGCAGAAGCACAGCCACACACATATATCCCTTCTCTAGTAGTATCAACTGGCGAGAAAGGTTTAGTCTGACAAAAGCTCCACTTGTTCAGTTCCACCCCCAAAACTTGACATAACTCCCGGAACTGGGGGGCAGGAGTTTGTCCCACAGACAACACTACCAATCCAAACTGGCGTTTAGACACCGACCCATTCTCGGCTATTATGTTTAGGATGAGATCCCTGGTTTGGGGGTCTTCTTTAATTACCGGGACACGGCAGCGGGTCAATTTTACTCCCAATTCGTCCCTGGCTTGTTCATAATAGCGATGGTGGCCCTTACCGAAAGCCCTGAGATCCGTAAAGAAGATATGGACATCAATCTGGGGGTGGGCTTGCTTGATCAGCGTGGCTTCCTTAAGAGCATACATGCAGCAGACCGAGGAGCAGTAATCTCTTTGGCTATCCCTGGAGCCTATGCACTGGAGGAAGGCTACTGACCTGGGAACTCGGCTATCGGAGGGGCGAAGCAACTCACCTTCAGAGGGGCCGCTGGGACTGAGTATCCTTTCCATCTCGATGCTGGTTATCACGTTAGGATAGCGCTTGTAGCCATACTGGGTGGCAAGACGAGGGTCAAATTCTTCAAAACCTGTCGATAAGATAATAGCCCCTATCTGTAGCTGCTTTGCCTTTTCCATTTCATCGAGCTGGATTGCTTGAGTAGGACACTTATCCACACAGGCTCGGCATTTTGTACAACTGTCCCAGTCAATGGTGTAGACATAAGGGATGATATAGGGTTGAGGAGTATAGATTGCCTTGCGTGGTTGCAATCCCACGTTGAATTCGCTAGTTGTCTCCACGGGGCAAACCTCGGTACAGATACCGCAGCCAATACATAACTCAGGGTTCACTCCCGTTGGTCTGGAGCTTACAGTGACCTGGAAGTTCCCCGCTTCCCCCTTCACTTCCTTTATCTCGGTGAGGGGTAGAAGTTCTATATTGGGGTGAATCAGGCCGCGACGTAAGCAGAACTGGGATGAGCTATCTCTGGAGAAGATGGGGAGCATCTGGCACATTCCACAGTGGTTATCTGGGAACCATTTATCCAATTGGATAAGGGTGCCCCCAATGCTGGGGCTTCGGTCACAGAGGTAGACCTTAAAACCCGCCTCAGCCAAGTCCAGAGAGGCTCTTATCCCTGCCACCCCAGCACCTATAACCAGAATCGGTCCTGACTTATCCATTATGCTACCTTATACGTATTCCGCTGTGGCAACATCAATCATCTCGAAGAACTGTCTTGAAGTCCAGTTCTTGTGACTCATTGCTTTGGAAGGACAGGCAACAGCACAGGCACCACAGCCTTCGCATACCGCCTCATTGACCTTGGCCACCCTCTTCTTCGGGTCAAGCTCAATCGCCTGGTAAGAACAGATAGAAACACACTGTTCACAGCCACTACATACCTCCGAATCAACCACGGCTATAGTCGGTTCGTGGAGAAGTTCCTTTCGGGAGAAAAGGGAGAGAATTTTGCTGGCGGCGCCACTGGCTGAGGAGACAGTATCAGGGAGATCTCTCGGCCATTGAGCGGTGCCCGCCAGATAAATTCCGGATGTTAGGGTTTCCACCGGCCTGAGCTTTATATGAGCCTCGCTGATAAAGCCATGCTCATCAAAGATGATGTTCAGTTTTCTGGCTAGCTCTTTAACCCCTAGGCTAGGCACCATGGCGGTGGCCAAGACCACCAAGTCAGCAGAGACCTCAATATTCTTCCCTATCAGGGTATCTACTCCCCAGACCTTCAGCTTTTCCCCGTCCCTAAATACCTTGGATACCTTTCCCCTGAGGTAAAGCACCTTCTCCCCGTCCACCACCTTTTTAACAAACTCCTCATAGCCTTTGGCGTCGGAGCGAATATCCGTATAGAAGATATAAGCCTGTCCACTGGGAACGACTTGTTTATAAAGCATTGCTTGTTTGGCTACATACATACAACATACTCGGGAGCAATAGGACACTCCGTGCTCTGGGTCGCGAGAGCCCACACAGGAAATAAATACCACTTCTTTGGGTGTTTTTCCGTCGGATGGCCTTCTGACCTCACCAGCGGTGGGACCTGAGGGGGAGAGAAGCCTCTCGAATTGAAGTCCATCAATCACGTCAGGGTCAGAGGCATATTCGCTGATGTCATCACGAGGGTACAGTTCATAGCCAGTAGCCACAATTATAGCGCCTACCTTTTCCTCTATGAAAGTATCCTGCTGCTGGAAATCAATGGCCTGAGTGGGACAAATCTGTTCACAGGCTTGGCACTGGTCGCCATTGAGATGGAGACAGCTCTGGCGGTCAATTACCGGTCTCGGTGGCACCGCCTGAGGGAAAGGAATATATAGCGCTTCTCGCTGGGAGAGACCCCGGTCAAATTCAGAGGGAGTGGTGACCGGACAGCTTCCCAGGCAAAGCCCACAATAGTTACACTTCTCCTCATCCACGAAGGAGGCTTTCCGCCTGATTCTTGCCTGGAAATTACCCACATATCCCGAAACTTCCTCCAGTTCCGAATAAGCATAGAGCTTTATATTGCGGTGGGAGGCTACTTTTACCATGATAGGTGCTAGCAGGCAGGGGACACGGTCAAGGGTAGGGAACGTTCCTGATAGCTGAGTAGCATGCCCACCGATGCTGGGTTCTCTTTCCACCAAAACCACTTCATAGCCACCATCGGCGATATCCAGGGCTGCCTGCATCCCAGCTATTCCTGCCCCGATGACGAGGACCCTTTTGGTTAGAGGGACAACCATAGGGGTGAGGGATATATTGCGCTGCAACTTCTCAATAGTGGCCTTGATAATGGCAATAGCTTTCTTAGTGGCGGTTTCCCTATCAGAGGCATGCGGCCAGCTACACTGCTCCCTGATATTGGCTATCTCACAATGGTAGGGGTTTATGCCCTCGGAGGCTACTAGATTGCGGAAGGTGCGCTCATGTAAGGAAGGGGAGCAGTTGCTCATTAAAATGCCATTGAGACCCTTGTCTCTTATAGCCTTTCTCACCAACTCCTGTCCCGGTTCGGAACACATATAGATATGGTGCTCAGCATGAGCCACTCCCGGGTAATCCTTTATCTGCTCCACAACTCTCTCCACATCCACCGAGTCGGCAATATTTAGTCCGCAGTGACAAACGAAAACTCCGATCCTTTTCCTTTTCAACTCCTAGCCACCTTTTCTAATATCAGCTCACGCGATGAGAATAAAGCGAGAACCTTGCTGGCTGCCCCACTCCCTTGAGCCACCGAGTCAGGAATGTCTTTAAGGCCTTGAGCAGTGCCAGCTGCGTAGATACCGGGGATAGAGGTCTCTAGAGGACGAAGCTTGGGGTGAACTTCAGTTATGAACCCATATTCATCGCTGAGTATGCCGAGTCTTTGAGTTAGCTCTTTACCTGCCGGATTAGGTACCATAGCCATACCAAGAACGACCAGGTCGCAGGAGATCTCAATACTCTTCCCGGAAAGGGTGTCAACTCCCCAAACTCTCAACTTTTCCGCGTCCCTGAATACCTTAGATACCCTTCCCCTCAGGTATACGACCCTATCCTCCTCTACTGCTCTCTGCACAAACTCCTCATAGCCCTTTCCAGTAGTGCGGGTATCTATATAGAAAATATATGCCTGTCCCTCGGGAACAGCGTGCTTGTAGAGCATCGCCATTTTGGCTAAATACATGCAGCATACCCTAGAACAATAGGGGACACCGTGCTCAGGGTCGCGGGAGCCCACACAAGAGATAAATACCACCTCTTTGGGTGTTTTCCCGTCAGATGGTCTCAATACTATCCCGGCAGTAGGACCTCCAGGACAGAGAATCCTTTCAAATTGAATCCCGTCTAGGATGTCCGGGTCCTGTTCAAACTCAGCGATTTCCTTCTTGGGCATGAGTTCGAATCCGGTAGCAAGCACAATGGCACCTACATCCAACTCCTCACACCTGTCTACCATCTCGTGGTTAATAGCTCCTCTCTCACAGGCTGCCTCACAGGAGCGGCACTCGCTGCAAGCAGCACAGTTCAGACAGCGCTTAGCCTCCTTAATCGCTGTTTTTTCATTAAAGCCAAGTTCAACCTCGGTAAAGCCTTCTCTTTGTTTGAGGTCAAGTACTGGCATTACTGCCCTTGGCCTTGGCTGTACACCTTCCTTTGAGATTTCCTTAACTCTTGGGAGCGTCTTTGGTCTTCCTTCACGTAAATCAGTTCCGCTTAAGTAGCGGTCAATACTTTCCGCAGCTTCCTTGCCAGCAGTAATAGCTCCGATGACATCAGCGGGACCAGCGACCACATCGCCGCCAGC
>SDBT01004779.1_pt1 | contig 22905 bp, 13 predicted proteins | sample 2277101 | NCBI WGS metagenome assembly SDBT01 (sample SAMN10404973, study PRJNA504765) | marine sediment metagenome | isolation source: marine sediment core GS10_PC15, 103 cmbsf | place: Arctic Ocean: Southern Knipovich Ridge | collected 2010 | reverse complement strand
TCAAGGGTAACCTTGCCGGCGGTAATGGGAAATAGGGCCCGCTTGATTTCGGTAACCAGATACCTCTTACCGTTTACATTCCGATAGGAACGGGAATTCGGCGGTAAATCCTCCACCGTAAACCCGGCATAATTGGGCCACTCCATAGTTGGTTGGTCCCAGAGGTTAACAGCCTGGTAAAATTTGAATGTCACCGTTACCTGCTCACCGACATACGGTCTGGTTTTATCAATGGTTTGCTCTATAAAAAATTCGTCCCGTTGTTTCTGATCCCTTCTGGTGGTGGATTTCCGCTCGGCCTGCGGCCTTTTTTGTAAGGCCCCGGGCTTCTTAACAGTGATCTTTATGGGATCGGAGGCCACCATTTCTTTCTCATCTTTGACCACAACCGGCCCGATAATCAGATTGCCTGTTTTCTTTGCCACAAGTGTATAATTTATATCGAGGGAAGAAGAAAATGCGCCGTTAACGATAGAAATACTCTGGTTTCGCCCGGAGGAATATACGTCGAAATCAGATAAATCCGGGAGAATCGGGTCCGGAAGCGATCCGCCACGGCCGGCTATGGTGATACTCAGATTGATAGGATCGCCCAGTTCGACTTCGTCGGTATCTACCGAGGCCGTTACGGACAGGGCTAAAGCTTGCGCGGCAAGAAAAACGATAGATAAAAGCGTACTTAAGATCAATCGTTTACCAATCATGTCCCGAACTTCTCCCGATATTGACCTGTTTTAACCGTTTTTGAATCTCCTTTTCGTCCTCTTCGAATCTCGATAGCAGGTTTTTGGCATCATCTTCGCTCATTTGTTCTTCAGCAGATTGTCGCTGTTGCTGCTGTTCCTTTTTTTCGGTATCTTTTTTTTCCTGATCTTTCTGTTGCTGATCCTGCTGGTTTTGATCCCCCTCTTTTTTATCCTGTTGGTCCTGTTTTTCTTCTTTATCGCCCTGGTCTGGCTGCTGTTGCTGTTGTTGTTGCATTTGCTGTTTCAATAGGGCCATTTCGAGATTATGCTTATAATCCTTATCATCGGAATTGATCCCCAGGGCGTTGACATATGATTTGACCGCATCTGCGTATTTCTCCGCTTTGTAAAGAGCATTTCCGGTATTATAATAAGCATCGGCTTTAATTTTATCGCCACCCTTTTCGATAGCTGCGCTGTATTCCTTGTTTGCCTCCTCGAAGTCATTCGATCTATACAGGGCAGCGCCTTTCCCAAAATTGGGAAGCGCCTTATCGGGCTTTATTATGCCTGCCTGACGGTAATTCTCGGTGGCCTTGTCGTAATCACCGTTTTTGTAAAATTCGTAGCCTTCGTTGACCTTACTTCGGTACTCGTCGGCAGAGGTATTTGCGGCAAGAAGGATTACAGAGAAAAACAGAAGCGTTTTATCAATCATACTTGCCTTTCCTCCTCTGGGGAACGAAATTGGCGGCCGAGAGAAAAACGATCCCCGGCAAAAGGAGCCATTTGTATTTCTCATCATAAAGTATCCTATATTTCTTTTCCCTTTCTTCGCCTTTCAAACCTTTTATATCGGCATAGATATCATCAAGTTCCGCCTCTCCCGGAGTGGCTCTGAAGAACTTGCCGTCACCCTCTTCGGCGATGGCAGTAAGCTCCTCGACGTTCAGGCGCGAGATGACAATCTCGCCTTCCTGATCCTTCTTCAAACCTGTACTCTCTCCCGCACCAACCGGAATCGGACGGCCAGCCGTTGATCCGACTCCAACGGCGTAGACCCGGATATCTTTTTTAGCCGCCTCCGATGCTGCTTTTCTGGCGTTGCCCTCGAAAGATTCACCATCGGTGAAAATGATTACGGCCTTATCCATGGGTGAACCGTCGTCAAGCAATTTCACAGATTCTTCGATTGCATCGGCTAAGTTCGTGCCGGTGTCCGATATAATTCCGACGTCTGCAACATCAAGGAAGAGCCTGAATGCCGAATAATCTACCGTCGGAGGGCACTGAACGAAGGCCTCGCCGGCAAAGATAACGAGACCGATGGTTTGAGCCTGCAGCCTATCTATCAGACCGATGATCTCCCGTTTAGCCTTCTCCAATCTATTAGGTTGAAAATCGGTAGCAAGCATCGACAAAGAAACATCCAGGGCAATAACAATTTTCCCGCCTCTGGTTTCTACTTTCTCCACGCCACCGGGATACTGCGGCCTGGCCAGAGCGGCTATTATGATGATAATTCCTGAAAAAAACATCAAAATGGAAAGAATACCGGCCTGCCGATTTATACTCCCGAAAAGCCTGTCGACCGTTTCAGGCTTTCCGACTTTCACTATGGTTCTTCTGCGGATCTTCGCCATTAGAATTAATAATATAACGATCAATGGTATAGCCGCAAATAACCAGAGATAATCGGGATCGTAGAATCTCACAGCGGCATCCCCCCCAGAACCGTCCTGGAAAGTAGGAATTCACTTATCAGAACTGATAAACCGACGATCAGAAACTGCATAAATAGTTCTTTATAACGATAAAATCTGTGCAGCTCGATTTTCGTCTTTTCCAGTTTGGAAATCTGTTCGTAAATATGTTCTAAGGTCGTTTCATCTTTTGCCCGATAAAACTGTCCTCCGGTAATAGAGGATATCTCCATAAGCGTTTCTTCATCTATCTCAGATTGCACTTTTTGATAACGGGTTCCGAACGCCGTTTCAACCGGCATATCCACCATACCCGGCCGGCCTGCGCCGATCGTATAGATTTTTATCCCCAGGGCGCCGGCGGCCCGGGCGGCATCTATAGGAGCAAGATCATCCACGTTATTGACACCGTCGGTGAGGAGAATAATAATCTTCGATTTGGCCTTGGAATCTCTAAGCCTGTTGGCCGCATTCGCCAGGGCCAACCCTATAGCTGTCTTGTCCTCGACCATCCCGAAATCTACTCGCTGCAGGAGACTCTTGAGAAGATCATAATCGGTGGTCAGTGGGCACTGGGTAAAACTTCTGCGGGCAAAAACCACCAGGCCCAGCCTGTCCGACTCACGATCGTCGATGAATTTGCGAATGACTTCTTTAGCAACATAAAGGCGGTTTCTCGGCTTAAAGTCGATAGCTTTCATACTGCCGGAAATATCCAGAGCCAGTACTATATCGACACCCTCGACCGTCTGCTTCGTATCTCCGTGACCGGACTGGGGCCGTGCCAGCGCCAGAATCAATATGGAAAGACCTGTGGCTTTCAGCCCGGGCATAGCAGATACGAGATAAGTTCGCCAGGATGATCCTATGCCGTCGACCATACCCAGATCAGGATACGGTATAGATGGAGGCTTCAAATATCTTGTAAAATAACGAATGTACACGTAGACCGCCGGAATTACCAATAATAAAAGCCATAACGGGTCCTTTAACCGAAACATCTTATTTCACCGCCTGTGCAAGTTCCGCTTTTTCGGATTTCGGATCTTCTATTACCGGTATGGTTTCACTCACAAATTCATAAGCGAACGAAAGATCCGATTCGGCATCGGCTGTAGTTGGAATTGCTTTTGCGAATTTGGCCATATCAGCGCGATAGAATAATTCGAATAATCTTTTGTATAGATTATCACCTGCGGATCTCAAGCTATCCTCATTTTCGAGTTCATATGTTGTGTTTTCAACGGCCGGGAAATCGTATCGTCCCTCAATATAACCGCGAACAATCATGGATAATTCGACATAATAAATCTTAAGGCGGCCGAATTCCAGATGGCGACCGCCTCTTAGCAAACCCAACCTTTCAAAAGCGATTTCCCATGGCGGCCTGGGAGGCGCTACCGGAAGCTCAGTTTTCCCGCCTAAACGTCGCCTGAGCAGAATCATACCATATATCAATAGAGCCAGGGCCAATGGCACGACGAAATATGGCCAGATCGGACCTGTTAATTTATGCGGTTCTTTGATATCGGCAATCTCAAGCCCCGTAGTATCGGCAGGCAGAACGCTATGTATCATTACCCTGATACTTTCGCCGCTTAACTCCTCCGAAATGCCCGCAGTGTCCGTTACAACGAACGTGAAAGTCGGCAGTTCTATCTCTCCGGGTTTATAAACGGCCAGAGTACAGGCAAAAGACATTGCGGCATATATGGGCTCCTCGAACTTATATATACCTGAAAGGACTATAGCATCGCCCAATTTATCGGTCAGCGGTAGAGGCTCTGCTCTATAACCATCCTGAATATCGACCGAGTTTATGTAAAGAAACTTATCACCAACGGTCAGGCTCTCGGGAAAGATAGCGGCGCTAACTCCGGACTTCTGCCCCATGGCCGAATTGTGCATCCCTGAAATCAGGCCGAAAGTAATCGCCAGGATCCCTGCAGCCTTCAAGAACCAGCCCGAGGATTGTCTGGTAGAAAACATTAAAAGCAACCTGATCACCAATCCTATCGCCTTATTCTTCTGGCTCTCATCTCAAAAAACCTGAATAATGGCTTGGAATAATCTCCGCCCGCCGGTATATAGACCCTATCGATTCCTATCCGTGACATTGTTCTGTCGAACTCTTCATTTTTTAGACGTACTCTTCTGTTGAAGTTTTCCCTGAATCTGCTCCTCGACGTATCGACTAATCTTTCACTGCCGGTTTCCAGATCATAAAGTCTCAAAAGTCCTGCTTTGGGAAAGGCAATCTCCAGCGGATCGCTTAACTTCAAGGCGATCAAATCATGTTTTCTTGCGACTACAGCGAGCGGTTTATTATAACCAGAATCCAGGAAATCGGAAATCATAAATATAACGCATTTTTTCTTGATAACACTCAGTAGATATTCGAGTGCGGATGTCGTATCCGTTCCTCGCCCCTCGGGATCAAAATAAAGAATCTCCCTTATAAGCCGGAGGACGTGGTTTCTTCCTTTCTTGGGAGGAATATACTTTTCAATCTTATCGGTATAAGCCAGAAGGCCGACTTTATCGTTATTCTTTATGGCCGCCAGGGATAGTAAGGCTGTGATTTCGGCTGCCGTCTCGGTTTTGAACCTGTCGCCGGTGCCGAATCTCTGTGAACCGGAGAGATCGACCATCAGCATCACTACCAGTTCCCTTTCTTCTCGATAGATTTTTAGAAATGGATGGCCGAAGCGAGCAGTAACGTTCCAATCAATATTACGAATATCATCGCCGGGCTGATATTCCCGGACTTCGGAGAACTCCATTCCCAGCCCCTTGAAAATCGAATGATATTCCCCGGAGAAAACCTCATTGACCATCCGGGTCGTGCGAATCTCTATTCGCCTGACTTTTTTCAGTATTTCACGTGAAAGCCGGGAACGATCCTGTAGCAACTATGGTACCTCCACACCGTTGAATATCCGAGTTACTATATCATCAGATGTTAGTTCCTCGGCCTCCGCCTCATACGAGAGGATAATCCTGTGCCGAAGCACATCCGGCCCGATTATCTTGACATCGTCCGGCGTTACATAAGCCCGGCCTCTCAGAAACGCATGGGCCTTGGCCACCAGGTGAAGATAAATCGTCGCCCGGGGCGAAGCTCCATAGCTTATGAGGTCCTCAAGATCGAGTCCAAATCTTTTCGGCTCCCGGCTGGCAAAAACGATATCGACTATATATTTCTTAACCTTATCATCCATATATATCTGATGCATTGCCTTTCTGGCTTGAAGGATTTCCTTCGGATTGGTGATCCTTGAAACAGCAATCTTTTCATTTGAAGTCATTCTCTCCTGAATTTGCAGTTCTTCCTCGGGAGATGGGTAGGTAACTTTCAACTTCAGCATGAACCTGTCGACCTGCGCCTCGGGCAACGGATAGGTTCCCTCCTGCTCTATAGGATTCTGTGTGGCGAGCACCAGAAACGGCTCCGGCAGTTTGAAGGTCTCATGGCCGATAGTAACCTGTCTCTCCTGCATGGCTTCCAGAAGCGCCGATTGCACCTTGGCCGGGGCGCGGTTTATCTCATCAGCCAGGATTAGATTGGAAAATATGGGGCCCTTTCTGACAGAAAATTCATTATCCTTCGCGGAATAGACCAGGGTGCCTATAAGATCGCCTGGCAACAGGTCGGGCGTAAACTGAATCCGTTGGAATCCTGTTTTGATAACATCGGATAGCGTCTTGACAGCCAGCGTCTTGGCAAGTCCGGGTACACCCTCGATCAGTATATGTCCATCGGCTAAGAGCCCGATAAGCAGCCGGTCGATGAGGTATTTCTGGCCGACTATAACGCGTGAAATCTCGGCAGTTAAACGATCGATAAAGGCCGATTTTTGTTTGATCATTTCCTGTATTTCCATAATCTGTTGATCCATGAATCTCCTCCAGGTTTTCAGAACGGTCCTATTGACAGGTCGATTATACCGTTTCCAGGCAATCTTGTTCCGCTAACAAAAAGTTGAGCTCTCTCAGGCCCGGAACTCAGGAATTCAGATAATATGAATCCTATATTCTCCTGTCAAGTTATCAGCATCTTAGAAAGCGCCAGTCAGGCCAAAATTGAAAATCGCCTCCGATGGAAACCCCGTTTTGCCCCAGCCGATTTCAATCTTAAATAGCCCGATGCCGGCTGGTGCCATCAGTCCGAAACCATAGCCGGGCCAGAACCTATAATCTTCGTTTTGACTCTGCGAACTTCTTATGGCCCCAAAATCGCCGAAGATGTATGCCCGGCTCCGTCTTCCGGAGAGTATGCGGGGCTCAATCGTGGCCACAGCATACCTGTAGGCCGGGAATTGTTCGTCGGCATAACCACGCAGATCGTCGAAACCGCCGATAAATCGCATCTCGTCTACCGGTACCGTTCCGTCGGCCGAGGCGATGCCCCAACCGGCCAGTCTGAGAGCGATCACAATTCGACCCTTAAGTTTTACAAAATAACTTCCGTCAAACCCGACAGCGCTCAGTTCGGTGGGAGGATTATCTCCTTCGATGACGCGCCGGTTTGACCTGTATCTGTAATCTACCTCGGTTTTCACCAGATATCCGTCTCTCGGATTATCGATATAGTCCGTCCGGTCGAAACCAAAATCAAGTTTGACGGATCGGCTAATAGACGATGATATTTCCGCACCGGGTTCAGGCTCGGTTCTCTTAACTGAAAACCGGAGGCCTCCGCTGGAGCCGCGGCCAAATCGATACACCAGGCCGATTCCTCCGCCGGTCTCGATATAGAGGCTATCCCTATCGACCTGGAATACTTCAAATTTGACGTCAAATCTGCTCCCCAGGAAGAAAGGTTCGAGATAGTCCAGCTTGAGTTCGCTGGAAAAACGATCCTTCTTCTCCCACAGGAGCCCAAAAGACCTTCCTGTCCCCAGAATATCGCCGAACTCCAGATTAAGCCGCCCCAGAAAATCAGATCTATCTCCGGTATTTATGAATCCGCCGACACCATCGAATCTGGTCGATGGCAATTCCCGGATATTATAAATGATCCGGCATGAATCGCCCCCGGATGCTATTTCGAGTTCAAACGGTGAGGCTATTTCGATATAAGGCATCTGATCTATATTTCGTTCTGAATCCCGCACTTTCGATTCCGCATACAGGCTACCCGCTTTCAGATCTATGACCTTGCTTATTGTCTCCGGCCTTGTTCTGGCAATCCTCTTGAATATGAGTCCCGAGATATGACAACGAGGACCCGAGATAATTCTGAGCGTCGCCGAGAGATTGTTCTCTGCATTGAATCTAAAATCTGACCATTCACCACTGGCAAAGGGCATGCCGTATTCAGCCAGCCGGGAGACAGCCCGATCCGCAAAATCATCCAGCAGATCCCGGGATGCCACCTCCCCTTTAGCGCTATTTATCATATTCTTGAAATGGGCTTTTAAAGAATCCGGCACAACATTAACAGAGATCGAATCCACTAACGACGGCTTCTTTTCCTCTATAACAATTGATTTTTGCCCCTTCCTATCCGCTCCGATACTTTTTATTCTTGCTGAAAAGTATCCCGCCTCACGATAAAGCGCCAGGATACTCAGAGAAAGAGAATCGTCGGGAAGAGAAAAATCCACCAGGCGTATCAATTCCTTATCCGAATATAACCGATTGCCGGATATCTCGATTGCCCTGACAGGCACCATCGACGCAAACACGGCAGCTATCGCAACTATTATTATTCTCGCTCTCATAGGAATAGAATGGTAACTTCCATTTTTAGATTATGTTTTTCCGGCCTCCTGGCGAAATTTTCATACCGATAGGAAAAATCAAGGCGGCCATTTTCAGAAAGCTCCATCCTGGCCCGTATGTTCGCCAGAATGTTATCCCCCTCCCGTTTTCCGGAGGCTACCTGATACGGTATATAAGCTCCCTGGGGGTCAACAAAGACCCGAAAATAGGATAATTTCGCAGATATTCTTCCTTTATTTTTGAAATCGCGGACCAGTCCGATCTCTCCCGATAGTATGGTTGAGCGCAAGTCAATGTCAGTCTGTTTCGCCACCTCGAACCCAGGTCCCAATTGCAAAGTCCACGCTTCAAGAAACCTAAAATCCACCTTCGCCGATTCCCGATGCCGATCTATAAGATATCCCACGCCGTTTATCGTGCTCCGTTTGCCGGATAAAAACACGGAGGTTAGAATGTCGACCTTTTTGCCTGCTGGAAATGCCCAGGATATTTCATCGGATCTGAAGCGTTCGCTGATTGATTCGTTAGCGTACGGACTACCGTCCTGAAATGAACGGGTCCCCGCATATTTAATCCGCTGTTTTTCTGTACGAGGATAATAATAGAACCGCAAATCCGACCGTCCGCTCCTCAATACTGTCTTGTCCAGGCTGCTGCTTTTCCAGGGGAAAAAGTCCGCTCCGGTTAAGACGTTTGATGATTTCTTCAACCGGTATGTCAATTCAGTTTCAATTACCAATCGACCTATGGATAATTCCAGTTCACGCCCGGGATCGAGAACGGTCAAGGGAGAGAGAGTTCCATTGATTTCGGTGGAGATCTCGGTGACTTTTATTCCTTCACCCAGCTCCTCGATTAACAGGACGTAATCGCCGTCAGGATCTCTTATATATTCTCCGTCCTCAAATCGATATTCACCTCTCCCCTCGCCAACGAACAGATAGTTCCTGGCTTGCAACCGTTCGTTGGAAGAACTGAGCCTTTCGCTTATGTAAAAATCTCCCCTGCCACCCCGATCGGAATAAGACAGCCTCGTCCAGCCGGATCTTTGATCCGTATCGGTGCCTGCAAAATCTCTGTATTTTTTCCTGTAATATGATCCCGCCAGTTCACCGGAGAAGCCTGATCCTCCTGAAATAAGGGTTATTTTCTGTTGAATCGAACCCGAACGAAACTTATCGCGCCAGCCTTCATCGAGATATTTTTCGTCCCGAAAGGTAATGTCCGTACGACCCGCGATATTCTTAAAGTATGTCGCTGGAACCGACGCAATGTATTCATTATATTTAAATCCAGAATCACCATCACGGCTTTCATTCTCGATTTTAAGAGAAGGTTGAATAATCGAATATCCCGCCGATATACCGCTTGAACGTTTCCACCAGGTTCTCTCTCCTTGAGTTCTTTCAAGCCTTGCGAACCAATCAATGCCTTTCACAAAACGCCAGTTAATCTCCCCGGCCTGTCTCTGTCGATTTTCGATATCGGGACGCGATAAAAATCCAAGATCCAATTTTATTCTCCTTAAATCATCACGACCGCCTTCTATCTTAATCTCCTGTAATCTTTCTCCTTCCGGTTGCGATTCGGGTTCAAGATCGTAATCCCTGTATCTTTCTATGACATCGATCCGCCCGGGAAAAATCGATCCTGATCCTATACTTCTGAAACGTCCGTCGATCCCGATATAGCCGTCGTCGCCAAATAATTGACGTCGATACGCTGCTGCTACCGTACCGAAGGCTCCCTCTTGCAGATTATCTCTATCCGATAACGTATTCTTATCGAAGGCCGATCCTGCCAGCTCCGCTTCCACGGTTACGGTGCTGTCCTTCAGGCTCCACGACACACCCGCCGAACCATATCTCCTTACCTGCGGTAACGGCAAAAGCACTACCGGCTCGTAATCCCCCGATCCCGCTCCCACATATTCGAATACACCTCCGCCGACTGCCCGATAGGAAGCGATATTCTTGCCGATAAACGAAAATGATACCTCGTATTCACCGAGATCCTGCCCCGCATATTCATAGAAGGATATCCCGAGAGAATCGGTCGCCAGATTATAATCTCCCATCCCCGGGCCGACGAACGTGGCGCCATCCCGGGCCGCCTGCAGTCTGTCGTCCCCGGCGGCCTCCAGAAGATCTTTATTTTCGGATGTCATCCCGAAGCTTTTTGAAGAGTTCTTGTTATCGCCCTCCTGAATCAATTTTGCAAATACCCTAAATCCCTCTGCAGGCTCAGTCTCGCCTGAAACTGCATAAAAACTCCGGCTGTACTCCTGCCGCGCAATCTCGTAATCAACGGTGATCCGCGTCTCATCCCTTATAACCTTTGAGGGCGAGAATTGAACAGCCCCACCCTCATAATCGATTACATAATCCTGTTCGCTTCCCCTGCTCTGGAGGATACCGTCCAGATAGACTCTTTCCGAAGCAGGAAGAATAACTGCACCTTCCCGGCCGCCGACATCGGTTAGATAATACGGCCCCAATCTCCCGTCGACGCCGTAAATCGTCATGGATGCATACTCTCCCGGGAAAAACGCCGCTGAACCTTTCACTTCAAAATTGTCCCTGGAATACTCTGCATTTAAGCCGGTCAACTTTCGCTGAAAACTTAAAAACTCGTCGCCTCTCTCTATGTGGTCAAAATCACCGAAAACCCCCCTGAAATGATCCGATTCGGCCTCGATATAGATCTTGTCGAGCTCTTCCAGCCTTCGCGTGACGCCGCTCGCGCCCGTTGTCTTATCAAAGATATGGGCTGATGTTCTAAGACCGGGAACGAGATCGCCGCTGACACTGAGATTAAGAGATTGCGAAAGACCGCCTCCACCTGCGCCCGTCTGAATTGAAAATCCCTTGCTACCTGTTATGGTCAGGTCCGAACCCGCAAATTCCGACGGCCGCTCAAGCGGGGCAACCGTTGATACAAATCCTGTTGGCGTCTCACTATATTTGTGCAGGTAATATTGTCGCTTCAGCGAAATCGGAACATGCCCGAATGATACCAACAGTGAATCGTTGATGGCTACCGGCTCGGAGAATCGGACTAGGCCTTCAGTATGCTGAACGGTATAATATTCGGCAGATAATTCGACACTGTCTTTATAGACAACTACGCTATTTGTAATAAGATTGCGGTAACCGAGCGAATAAGGGCCCCTGATTCCCTTGCCGTAAATTGTAACAGTAGCCTGCGGTAGCTGACCGGAAGAAAGGGAGTATGCATATAACAGAATTATTGTCCAGGACCATCTTTTCATTAAAATTCATTTTGCCAGAAAGCTCAATCTCCGATTCCTCGAATAACCTCATACAGGGTCAGTCGACGCAACCCGGCATCCAGAACCAATAGCCTTCCCGCCGAATCAAAGGCCAACCATCTGGGCCGGTACCCGCTCGTTCCTTCAGAATATACAAATAGAAGAACACCGTTAAGATCATAGGCAGATAGCTTGCCAGCCTCCGGATCGGTAACCCAGATAATGTCATGATCGTCCCAGGCCACCGATGACGTCGAACCCGTGCTGAATTCGGAAATTGGATTCCCATGTATGGAAACGATTATCACCTGGCGGTTACCCTGGTCGCCGATAGCGACATAACCGGATTTTGAAACATCCACGGATGTCACGCGCCCGATCCTGAAATTCCCGGGGACACGGTATGACAACTCCAATTGCAGTTCATAGAATGGACTTAACCTGATCACCATGTCATTGTCGGCAATCCAGAAGCTGCTTTCGCTATCGATGGCTACGTCCTCCGGCTGGTTGAACCTCAACGGCTGATTATTCTCGTCAAAATAGGAATCAACTTTTTTAACGAAATGTAAATTTCTATCGAGTACCTGTATTCTCCTGTTGCCGCTGTCTGCAATATATAAATTCAGTGCCGCATCGCTGGCGATACCGATGGGATTGTTGAATCCCCCGAGTTCCGCACCGATACCTCCTTCACTGGAAATGCTGTTGAATTCCCCTGAAAGCTTGTAAATGGAGTTGGTGGCACGATCCGAAATAAAAATTTCACCGATCCTGTTTATCGATATGGCCGCCGGTTCGACCAGCGACCTTTTCTCATCGATAATCGGACCTATGGTCTTTATAGGGCGGAGGCTCAGAATTGATCTTGACGCGATATTTTCTGCAAGTTCCCGACCGCGCTTTGCAGGGGAAGCACAGGCGGCTATCGACAGGATCAACGTTATGGCAACATACTTAAAATTGTCTGGAAAAACCGATCTCAATTTTGCCATGCTCCATGAGATCGGCTGCCGAACAGAAAATTTTCCATCCGGAATCGCCGAACTCCCTTTGACGATTATAGGAACCCGCCGACCGATAGGCATCGATACCGGATAGGATCCTGTTTACAACTGCCGCTCCCAATATCAAAAGCGATCGTCTGTAGGCATTCTTGCTTTGATTGCGAAGATTCCTGTAATGCGATCTGGATTCATCGGAATCCCAATTCCAATAAAATTCAGGGGTGGATGGAAACAACACTGCCCGGGAACCCTCGTATAAAATCTCCAGCTGATTGTAATCGTCAAGATTGTCGTAATAGGTCAATTTCTCGAAATAATCATCAGATTTCCCGTTAACATCAGCGCCCGCATGGAAGGCGGCCCACGATTTGAAATCCTCCTTCTTCCAGCCCCCGTAAGCCCTGATGCCGAAGAAACCGGACCAGACCAAGACCTCAGTAGCTCCGAAGATTTTCATCCTGCCTTTATTCTCGCTGTAATACTGCCCTGCACCCGGGACGAGAAGCGATAGCCCCAGAGCCTTCCATTTGGATTTTCCCCCAACTCCAGATTGGCCAGCGTTTTCAAACAGCGGAAGATTCAGATCGTCGTCACCGGCGTGATCAATAGCTTGTATACTCATAAGCATCTTTTGATGGATAGTCCCGGAATAAGCAGATTTTCCGCCGAGACAGACGGAAAGAATTAACATCAATATCAGTTTCGAAATATTTCTCAATGCTTTAAAACTTTGCTGTTAGCGCCAAAAACGGCATGGTTTTGCCATTGATATTCTTCGTCTTAAGATTAAGAGAATACTGATTGCCGCCCTTGTTATATCTTTTCGCACCAATGGCAGCATCGAACGCCGAGATTAGGTGGTTGGCGATGGAGATCATTACAGCCGTGGTGGCATTGGAAAAATAATCGTTAGCCTGCTTTCGCATATCGAGATATTCTGATCTTAAAGGCGAAACAATTGTACCCGCCACCGTGCTGTCTCTTATGTCCCAGGGGGAATAATCTATATCATCCCAGCCTACTTGAAATTGGTCATATTTCCCGATATTTTCATAGTATTCATGATTGAAATCGGGCCGGTTGCTTCCAGCATCCCAGGGCATACGATGTGAGAATTTATCTTGATCCTCCTCCGGAAGTTGATCCCAGGCGATAATATAGTTTTGCCATGTATAATTATCGTTGGCAAACGCCTCGTATTCGTTTTCTTTGTTTGAGCCTTTCGATTGATAGATAAAGTATCCTGTCAAGAGAAGAGCATCGATGGCAAAAAATGTCCCCGCCTTGATTTTCTGGCCGTTATAATATTCACCTGCGCCTGGAACCACCAGAGACAGAAAAAAGGCCTTGGCCGGAGATTTGGTGGAGTATTCGTATATACTCCCGAGAGTGGTATCGTCCTGTCCCCATAAGATCGTTTCGTTATTGAAATATTTCTCTATTGCCAGGTCATTGGCCAGAAAATACTCTTCAACCGAATAAATCCTGTCGATACCTGCCCCCCCCGACCGGGCAGTTGCAGCCGTCATTATCATCATGGCCGTAAATGCTGATAATATCTTCATTCAAACACCTCCTGAAATTTACTCCAAAGAGATCTCACTTTACAAGAGCAATCTTTATAATTTGCCATTTTTTGCTATCTCCGTCGTCGGCCTCCACCCGGCAGAAGTATACACCCGAGGCGACCCCCGAACAATCCCAGACATACTCATTGTTCGAATGTGCGACGCCGGTCATCTGGACAGATTCTATATTTTCGCCCATGAAATCGTACATATCTATACTGACACGTGATTCATTTTTCAGATAATATCTTATAGTCGTAGAATTCGATGCTGGATTGGGATAATTATATACCGAGCCCTTCGGCAACTGTTCATCGATGGTTACTACCTGCTTCTCGTATTGTGGCGACAGATAATTGCTGTTCGACCGGTTGCCGCCATCCATACTCCAGGGGACATCGATAGAATCATAACTATAAGAAATATCCCAGGCACTAATCATACCCGATATCTCGATTGACAAAAGATCCAGATCTCCATCGTTATCCATATCTGCAAGGGCACACGTTCTGTTGATTCCGAACGAACTGGGAAGTGGAAATCCCGCGATCCTGTCGGCCCGGTGATTATAGGCATGAATTGCACCGGTCGGCAATCCAACTATGATATCGGGCAGACCGTCCTCATCGACATCACCCAGAACAGGCTGCGCTTCGATAACTCCCGTGAGATCATACAGGCTTAGATCGATCGGAAAATTGGACAAAAGCACACCGTTATAGCTAAACGCATAAATCCTGGAATCGCCCGCCACGATAATTTCAGGATATCCGTCGGCGTTAATATCCCCGAGCACAGGACGCCCCGACGATTGACCGATCTCTGCAAATGTCTCCATAGATCCATCGTCCTCAACAAGCACTATCCGGTTGGAACAAACTGCTATAATTTCCGGCAGGCCCCCGTCCCTGTCTATATCTCCGGAAACAATGAAACATGTATCGGCGGTCCCCGTCTGACTGGAAAAATCGAGCACAAAATCCAATCCTCCTGCATCCGCAACGAGCCGGGAAATTGTTGTCTGGTTATCCAGGATGTAAGCAACATCAATAATATTATATCCATCCACCGTATAGGCTGCTGACGACAGTATCGATGCGCTGAAATCAAAAACGACGCTGTCGGCAGCGGAACCTGAAACCACATGCACAATACCATTATCATCAAACGCGATTAGTTCCATACGCGGCATGGAATCAAAATCGACGGCGATCAGGGATGTAACACCCCCATCTAAGATCTGTATCGGAAAACCAGGCAACCGATCAGCTCTGCCGTCCAGATCATTATCCGAGGGCGCAAATGCATACAGCCGTCCCGAGGCAGTCGGTAACGCTATTTCAAACGTACCATCACCATCGAAATCCACCGGAACCGGCCTGCCGATAATGGTAGTATCGCAAACAGCGGCGATGCCCCACGGAGATGTTTGTATGCTGCCGTCAAAACCATAAAAACGAAGGGAATCGGAATTCGCTATAAACTTCTCGCCATTATGCCTATATATTAATAGCGCTGTGTCGGCCGTAATTAAGATCTCATAAGTGTCGTCACCATCGATATCGGCGAGAATCGGATCTGAATTTTGCTGCGGAAAGCTCATTTGCGGCCAGCCCGGCAATAGCCATTCGACATCTATATCCAGTGTCATAACCGTATCCGACCGGGATATGTCGGTGATATAAATATGGGTGTCGGCACCGAGATTGGAGTTGGACGATGGATTGGAGAATGGAGTCAACATTGTGTTATTCCCGACCTTATAAAAATCAGAGTCAGTTCCGAATCCCCTGTAATAATTACCGCCGAAATCCACCACGCCATCGGCTTCGATAAGCGTTAAGAATCTGCGATCTTTATCCCATTGCATCGAGTTAGTCTGGTAATTATTGAAACCGGGAAAATTGCTCTGGTAAGCAACATATTCGTCGACATGCCATATCAAAACTCCATCTCCGGGAAGTAAGCGGTCATATTCAGCGTCGGCGACCAGAACCGTATCGTTGCCCTCGAAATACGCATATCCCGGGCCAAGTATGACGCCGGTCAAGGAATCGCCTATCAGGATGTTATCGAAAGGGTAATCCGGTTCAAGCGTATCGGCGTCCTGCTGGCGATTCTCAAGCAAGAGGTATTCGAAATCGGTCATCGGCACTTTGATTATTTCAGTAGAGTCATCGGAAAGTGCGGTTGCGGTTAAGACCAAATCGATTCCGCTCGTAATCTCTCGCGGGATATCAAATCCCAGAAACGCTCTCGACCATGCCGACGCATAGACCGGCAGCGTCCCGCCGACAGAAGATCTTATGTCTGGAAATTGAACGCCAACCGACATACCATTATTGTCCATCAGGGCAAAATCCCCGACCTGCGTAAAAAAAGTTTCGGTGTTATACAGATCGATCAGTCCGAGTTGGTGGCCAAATTCATGTGCCAGAACAGCATTTATGGCGGTCACGCGATTGTCTTGAGAGGCGGTTTCCGGCACTATCAAACCCTCCTGAACCGCCACCGTCCCGCCGTCCACAAAGAACGGCTCGGATAGAATAAGAAACCCGGTATAAAGATCATGAGGGGTGTTGTTAATAAACGGAATATTATTCTGCTGATCAGAACCGGCATGAAATAGAATTATAGATTGATATTGAGAAAAATCTATCTGGGGAGCAACGGAATCGGCCATCGATACCGCGTCGATAAAGAGGTATCCGAGCTTTTCAGCGACTTCATCAAATGTCGCCGCCGAGCCATAATAAGACATCGGTTCGAGCAGACGATAAGCCAGGCTTTCCTCGCGGGGATACACATCCCAGGTTAAATCAAGTTTCCTGTCGGATACGAAATACCAGTATCGCCTCAGGGCTTCCATGTGAGAATTGAAATACGAAGTGGTATGCGGCGCAGGATCGATATAATGTTCTTCCTCCGTGAGAAATTGATCATAGCTGCGCAGATCGAATGTTCCGTCGCCTGTTGTGTTGGGGTCATCCGGCATCTCTTTTTGAAATTCCACCTTTAGAATCAGCACGTTGAGAGTGTCGACCATTGCAGAAGCTTCCAGAGGAATTCCTTTTTTGCCAGTGGGCAATGCGAAGGGCGCGGGACGATCGAGTCCGAGCAGGTTTTTCTTCGATACGTCGGATATAAATCTATATCTGCCGGCGAAATTCTCCTTATGCGAATCAGCCAGGGGGACCCGTTCAATAGGTATTAGAATCGTTTTCGACCACGGCGACCCGGCTAACAGAAGAATCGAAACGACCGCATGAATAAAACGGCGGTAAAACAGCACTTATACTTCCTTAAAACCCCGCATTCATAGAGAACCTCATAGTGTTTCCAAGGCGGTTGAAGTCCTGATTGGATGACGGTATGTACGAGAAATCGAATCTGTAGTTTGAGTACTGAAGCGAAGCCCCCAGTGTGAAATATCTCTGCACACCGACCTTATCGTAAACGTACCCTGTTCTCAAGGCGACATAGTTCGAGTACCAGTATTCGAGTCCGATATGAGGTATGATTTCCTCGAACTCTGTTTTTATAGAATGGTTGAGGTCAATCAGCAGCTTATCTGCTTCTCCCAGGATGGATAACCGGTTGAAATGCGAATCTACTATTTTATAGTTGAATCCCACCGCCAGTTTCCGGGGAAGAGGGTCTGCCTGGTCAGCATCGATATATGCAATATCGGGACCGATATTGGTAACAGTAGCTGCCAATGTCAGCCTGCGAGACATATCGTAGAGAACTCCGCCATCGACAGCCACAGAATATCCGGTTCCCTTGCCACGTTCGGAACCAGCGCCAACCTCCGCCAGATGGGAATTAATATACCGCAGTGAAACTCCCCCGGAGAGATTTTTCATCAGCTTCGTGCCGTATGATAGAGTAAATGCTATATCATAGGAGGAAAATGTACCCAGCTCTTCATTACTCTCACTGGTCCGCACCTGCTCACCGTACGATAGGAATGTTACTCCCAGACCGAATGTCCCCCATCCTTTCGACGGATACACGAAAGAAAAGTAATCGTAGTACAGATCATCCGCCAGTTGAACGAGGTAGTTTGAATGCATAAACGTCATTTGTTTGTTGGCTCCCGCATAAACTGCTATCCTGTCGGAAGCCGCAATCCAGAGTTCGCCGTCCCGCTCCTGGATCTCCGAGACTTTCGATTCCGCCAATAGGGTGTTCTCCAGTCTGCCCCATTTCCCCTTGTTGTATTCCACGACTCCGTAGGCAGTGGCAATTAATGTTTTGTCGGCTGAGACCGGACGTATTGCAGTGATCTCCGAGCCAAGAGAATTGGCATACACCAGTATCTTCGTTCCCTGGTCAAGATAGAATGTCTCCAGATCATTGAAATCTTTGATAACCCCGGTGAGCTTTTCAATTCTGCCCGGATCACGATCGGGGATAAATTGGGCGGCGATATCCTCTACCGCCATTCCATCGGAGAGAACCTCGAAAACCCTATATCCGAATTGGCGAAATCTATTGCCGTCATAAAGCACTATTCCCTGAGTAGTTCCTATCCATAGCTTGCCGCGAGGGCCAATCCCGAGCCGGGTGATTTCACCTTTGTATCCGAGGTTATAAGGAAATTTTACGAACTGGCCCGCCTGTACGTTGCCAAGATCGCCGGCATTCGCCTGGGCTATTTCCGCCAGCAATCTATCAGACCAGACATTGCCAAAATCACCATAGAATTTCTGCATCGTCAATGGAACGTCTTCCCCGATTGAGATCTCTTCGTTTTTAGCGTCAAGCCATCCAGTGCCGTCATAATGATAGAGCTTATCTTCCGACACCGCCCAGGCATCCTTGTTGTTTCTGGCGGCGATAGCGGTTATATGGCCCCTGGGAGCGTCAGAAGCATCTGGAAAAATCTCAACATTGCGGCCGGTGAATTTAAATAAGCCCCTATCCGTTCCTATATACATCAGCCGCCGGCCGACCTTTTCTATGACAGTGATATGGTCCGAAGGCAAGGAATCCTTTTCAACTGTGAATGAGGACCACGTCATCTTGGTGGGCTCGAGTCGGAAGAGACCTCCCGAAGTCCCAACATATATAAGATTGTCGTCCGAGCCTAAGCAGGTGATGTTACCGGGTAGGGTCATGTCAAAAGGTATCCAGATGCTCCGCTCGCCTTTCGCCATCACAGCTCTGTCAAATCCAAACGCTATTTTGTCCAGGTTTTCCCGTATGTTGTCCGAGTCCGCCTGCACCTGTTTGATTTCATCCCGAATCTCATTAAAACCTTCCATATCAATTCTTAATCGCTGCCAGGCATTATGGAGCTTCTCAAAACCGTATTCAATCTCTTCTTTGTAAGGATAATCCGATGGTACTACCTGTGTTAGCTGATCATGCAGAGATTCTATAGCTTCCGGGGTCAGTTCGTTATTGGCTCTGGCAATCTTATCGGCATAAGCCTCAGCTTCGGTATCGGAAAGGCCCGTGAATCGCTCAATTAGCGATTGTAGCGACTCGCCCGCCTTCAACGTTCTCTTGGTCCCGATGATCCATTTCTCACCGTCCCATTTGGCAAGCCTATTATTGACCAATCCCCATATGTCGTACTGGCGATAATTCGTCTCCGGAAGATTGTTTTTCACCAGAACCAACCCGTTGATGGTATCCTGGGATGATGCTTCTAAATCCATCCAGGTCCCGTTCAATGGATACCGCCCAAGGCCGGCGGGGTTCCAGTGCACGGCCGTGGCATCATCGGATATTGCCACAAATGTTTCGCCCATCCCACCGGCGCGAGCTCCCGGAGCTATCAGCAAAAACTGCACCGCGGTCTGCGATACCTGCGCCGTCGCGGAAGCGGACAGAGCCAGCGCTATTAGTATGACCAGCTTATACTTTTTCATTTGAGCCTCCACTCGAGTTTTCAGTTCATTCTTAGATTCAATATTATTATCGGCATTCAAATATTTGCTTCTTAACGAATGATAACGAGTTTCACCGCCGCTGAGACACTGTTCTTTTTCCCATCAACGTTCCGGCCGTCAGCCGAGACCTGGTATATATATATTCCATTTGATAACGGGTCGCCATCAGCATCCCGAAGATTCCAGGCAATTTGATGACATCCCATCTGCGCCCCCTCATCCGGCCATGAAACATCCATAGTCTTTATTTTTCTCCCTGATTCTGTAAATATTTTTATGATGACCCTCTCGACATCGTTATTCAAACAGTATTGAAACGAAGTGTTCAGGTTGCCTTCCCTGACGGGATTGGGATAGTTCATAACCTCAGTGATCCTGAGATCATCTGTTGAAACAACTTCGATTCTCTTTAGAATCAGGGTGGAATTGTTAAAGTTGTCCCAAGCCTTCAATGAAATATCGTGCTCCCCCATAGGCAGCGCTGGCAGGCTTAATTCCATTGTCCCGGCCTGGTAACCACCGCGGTTATATCTGAAATTGCCCGTAGCGTCCGCCTCGTAAATCTCGCCGTCATCTACCCGGACGACGATCCCATGCCCCAGTTGGCCGGTGATATTTATTCCATGTTCGTCCTCAATTTCAGCCATTAGATTGAAACCCGAACGAACCAGTGTTATGCCTGATGAAAACGGGCGACCGTCGGCCAAAAGCCTGATCTCGGGCCCTGTCGAATCCAGAACGGATGGTACTGAGCCGGAAACCAGAATGGAATCGACAACCCCGACAGCATCATAAACCCCGTTTTCTGCATATGCGTATATTTTGGCTCCCCGGCTGCCATACGACACGTCCTTTGGAACGAAAAATTGTGTCGAAAATCTCCCGTTTTCAACATCTACGGGGCCAATAAAGATTGTCGCACCGGGAGCCAAAAAACTTATGGTGTTGTTGGGCGGCGAAAGTGGATTGTTATACCTGTCACGCATTACCACCGATTTCGTTATGGTGCCGTCTTTGACCGTCACCCAGGCGGTGCCGTTGAAATCGCTCATCAGGTTACCCTGGTTATCGATAATTTCCCCTGATATCCCGTCTTCACTCAAGGCCACGAGCGAGTCCGGAGCCGATATGAATCGGACATCGAATTTAGGAAACTGCAAAATCTGAGCGGCATCTCCGAAAAGGACATAATATCTATCATTGGATTGAGTCCCATTCGGCCCGCCGCGAAGATATTTGGCAATATACATGGCTTCCCCGATGCCAACCGAGTCCGCATACAGGAGCTGATCGAAAACCGTGTTGTTGAATGCCGTGTTCGGAGCAGCGAAAACCACTCTCGTGGCCGATATCACCGCCACCGCCCCCCGGGACCGATGTCTTATAAGCTCTTCCCCGAAACTCTCTATATTGGGATCGTCGAAAAATCCAATCGAGCAGGAAGCGGTAAATATCAATGGCAGTTTTTTCCCATTCGTCAGCCGGGGAATATCCTGGGATCTCCTGAAGATATGTTCATCCGCCCATAAGCCGGGGCTCCCATGACCTATCCAGTCGACTATCAAAGAACCTCTATTAAAGGCGCCGATCAAAGCCTCGCGGGCTTCAGGTTTTTCTCCATTCTGCATTGGATATTCGATCAGATAAATTTTCCCCACCTCAAAACTGCCAGGAACATGAAGATTGGAAAGGGTTTCCGCCTGGCGAGTGTGGAATGTCTCGTAAGAGGTTCTTGGTGTTATATTATCGTCGGCGGCGATCACAATCCTATTCCGCCATGTACCCAGATCGGGGTTGGCATCGTAATCGACAATCTTACCGATCATATCATCCGCATCCTGCACGGAGTTCGCCGGGATTCGGCCGATCATCATATCGGGAACTCCATTGCTATCGGAATCCAGATGGCCTGATTCCCCGAAATAGATAAAATGGTCATCAGTCATCTGGCGATCGTTTTCGAAAGGTGGTATGAAAACAGGATTATTCGAGCCCAGATTATTTCTAAAATCGTAATGACCATCGCCCAGAAGAAGCGCAAAAGTGGGCGCTGGCTCCGGCCAGTTCTCGTATGCGTATTTAAGAAAATCCCTTACGGCAACCGCATCCACCAGGCCGAATGAGAATTGATTATAGATATCCGATATCCTCACAATCCTTGTAGGTATATCATATTCCTGCTCCCGCAGCTCGGCCAGTGTTACCGCCTGGTCATAGAAACTATCATGGGTTATTATTATCTCATCGGCCCTGTTTTCTGAAGATGATATTTCACGGAGGTTATCCAGTTCATAGAACGACACCGAGCCGGGGCTCTTTAGCCTCGGGACGGTCGAAATATAATATTGCTTATGCGATCCTGCTGATACAGTATCATGAAAAACGAGATCCTGTCCCTCTAAATCACCCCCCATAATTTTCACAGGATTGCTTTTGTCTGAAATATCAAGCAGTATATATGGCGATGAGACCTCTTCAAGGTTATATCGGATCGTCCCGAAAGTATCAGGTTGAGCAAACAACAGGTTGCCGTCGATAAGCTTTAGCCAGCGCTCATAGTGAACATCAATATAATCAAGATAGAAATCGCTCGACGATTCCAGAACAAAGCTATTAGGGCCGTTCGAAAGAGAGACCGTCGAATAGGTAGAAAAGTCTTGATTCGTAGATGGGGCAATTGGCCCGTTTCCGTTAACAGTCAGGTAAGGAGTCCCGGACTTGTGGCGTATCACGATCTGAGCCTCTTCGCCGGGAACAATATCAAATAACTGCACTGTGGCACTGAAACCTCTCCCGAAACCCCAGTACCAGTCAAAATAATTATAGATGCCTGAACTCGGTAACTGGCGCCAGAATTCCACCTCCTCCTCCTTATGATATTTAGCTGTAAAACCATCAACAGACACATCATATAAACCGTCGGGCGCCCCATCTGAAACGGCAAATCTTAGCGGGGGATTGGAAAAACTACCCCCAAGTGTCAGCCAGTAGACGTTTCTATTGGTGTAATGATTCCTATAGTGTTGAAACAGTCCGAGAT